>Ga0247609_10000063_pt1 | contig 142540 bp, 114 predicted proteins | sample 172DNAGHGlowgp2_FD_193487 | JGI IMG/M metagenome (GOLD analysis project Ga0247609, IMG submission 193487) | Sheep rumen microbial communities from Palmerston North, Manawatu-Wanganui, New Zealand - 1728 DNA GHGlow gp2 | ecosystem: Host-associated > Mammals > Digestive system > Stomach > Rumen...
AGCAGCTCCTGGGACAAATCTGTGCCAAGATCCGCTCCTTCCGCAAGCCCGAGCCTTACAAGGGTAAAGGTGTTAAGTTCGTTGGCGAGGTTATTCGCCGCAAGTCTGGTAAAACGGCAGCTGCCAAATAATTAAGTAGAAAGGAAATATTATGATATCCAAAACTGATAGAAGAAACAAGATCAAGGCCCGCATCCGTGGCCGCATCAGTGGCACCGCGGAGCGTCCCAGGCTGTGTGTCTTCCGCAGCAATAAGCAAATTTATGCCCAGGTAATCGACGACATCGCTGGCAAGACTCTGTGTGCTGCTTCCTCTAAGGGCATCACCGAGGGCACCAAGAGCGAAATCGCCGCTAAGGTGGGCGAGGCCGTTGCCAAGAAAGCCATCGAGGCTGGCATCAACACCGTTGTGTTTGACCGCAATGGCTTCCTGTTCCATGGTAGAGTTAAATCGTTGGCCGACGGCGCACGCAAAGGCGGACTTAAATTCTAAAGAAACAACATCATGCTGAAGAAAAATAATAGAGTAAAGATCGCTGCCGACGCCGAATTGAAAGAGCGCCTGGTTGCTATCAACCGCACCACCAAGGTTACCAAGGGTGGTCGCACCTTCACTTTTGCTGCCATCGTCGTTGTTGGCGACGGTAACGGTGTTATCGGATACGGACTGGGTAAGGCCAATGAGGTCACCACAGCAATTTCCAAGGGCACCGAGATGGCAAAGAAGAACCTGATCAAGGTCCCCATTCACAAGGGTACCATCCCTCATGAGGTAGTCGCCAAGTTTGGCGGTAGCCGCATCATCATGAAGCCCGCCAGCACCGGTACCGGTGTGAAGGCTGGTGGTGCTATGCGTGCCGTCTTTGAGACGGTCGGCGTTACCGATGTTATTTGCAAGTCCAAGGGCTCCAGCAATCCCCACAACCTGGTGAAGGCTACCATCAAGGCCCTCGACGAGATGCGCAGCCCGGCTATCGTGGCTCACTATCGCGGCGTTACTGTGGACAAGGTGTTTAACGGCTAATTTTGTTTACAAGTTATGGCTAAGATTCAGATTAAGCAAGTGAAAAGCCGCATCAATCGTCCGGCTCGTCAAAAAAGGACCCTCGATGCTCTGGGACTCAAGAAATTGAACCATAGCGTCACCCTCGAGGCAACTCCTCAGGTACTGGGTATGGTAAACGCTGTTCGTCATCTGGTGGAAGTCACCAATGTTGATTAATTCTTAACATCTCAAAAAGAAAACAACATTATGGAATTACATGATTTAAAACCTGCTGTAGGTTCAAATAAGAAGAAACGTCGCATTGGCCGTGGTCCCGGTTCGGGCAAGGGTGGTACATCGACTCGTGGTCACAAGGGTGCTAAGTCGCGCTCGGGTTACAAGCAGAAGGTCGGCTTCGAAGGCGGCCAGATGCCTCTCCAGCGCCGTGTCCCCAAGGGCGGTTTCAAGAACATCAACCGTGTGGAGTACAAAGCTATCAACGTTGCTCTGCTTGATGCTCTTGCCGAGAAGAATGGCCTCGAAAAAATCGCCGTTGCCGACCTCATGAAGGCTGGTGTAGTGCGCAAGAACCAACTTATTAAAATTTTGGGTCAGGGTAAGCTCAGCCACAAGATTGAGGTTGAAGCCCATGCTTTCTCAAAGAAAGCCGAGGAAATCATCACCGCTGCCGGTGGCTCAATAGTTAAACTCTAATCGAGACAATGAAACTCATTGAAACATTAAAGAACATCTGGAAGATTGAGGACCTGCGCAAGCGCCTCATCACCACATTCCTGTTCATCGTGATTTATCGCTTTGGATGCCATGTGGTGCTGCCGGGAATCAATCCCGCCGACCTTGAAGCAATGCGCAACTTCACCAGTGGTGGTCTGATGCAGCTGCTCGATATGTTCTCGGGTGGCGCATTCGGCCAGGCCTCGATCTTCGCATTGGGTATCATGCCCTACATCACCGCTTCGATCGTCATCCAACTCATGGGCATGGTTGTGCCCAGTTTCCAGAAGATGCAGCGTGAGGGTGAGAGTGGCCGCATGAAGCTCAATCAGTACACCCGTTACCTCACTGTCTTCATCCTGTTGTTCCAGGCTCCTGCCTATCTGTTGAACCTCCAGTATCAGGTTAACGCAGCAGGTGGACATGCCAACATCACTCCTCTGATGATGGTCTTTCTGTCGATCGTGCTCACCGCCGGTGCCATGTTGATCATGTGGCTCGGTGAGAAGATTACCGACAAGGGAATCGGAAACGGTATCTCAATCATCATCTTGGTGGGTATTTTGGCCCGTTTCCCGGGTGCTATCGTTCAAGAGTTCACTGGCCGTCTGAACACCGCTCAAGGTGGTCTGGTCATGTTCCTTGTCGAGATTGTTATCCTGTTCGCCGTTACCGCTGGTGCTGTCATGCTCACCCAGGGTACCCGCAAGGTCCCCGTGCAGTATGCTAAGCGCATTGTCGGCAACAAGCAGTATGGTGGCGCGCGCCAGTATATCCCCTTGAAGGTGAATGCTGCCAACGTGATGCCCATCATCTTTGCTCAGGCCCTGATGTTCATCCCCATCACCCTCGCCGGTTTCGGCGCCCGTCAGGACGCTGGTGGCATCGGTGGTTGGATTGCCCGCAACTTCGGTGACATGAACGGATTCTGGTACAATGTGATCTACTTCCTCATGATCGTTGCCTTCACCTACTTCTATACCGCCATCACCGTGCGTCCCACTCAGATGGCTGAGGAGATGAAGAAGAACAGCGGCTTCATCCCTGGCATCAAGCCGGGTAAGAAGACCGCCGAGTATCTTGACTCGATCATGTCGCGCATCACATTGCCGGGCTCCCTCTTCCTTGGTATCGTTGCCATCCTGCCGGCATTTGCCCGCTACTTCGGCATCAACCAACAGTTCGCCCAGTTCTTCGGTGGCACATCACTGCTCATTACTGTAGGTGTCGTTCTCGATACCCTGCAGCAGATTGAGACCCACTTGATGATGCACCACTATGATGGTCTGATGAAGTCTGGTAAGCTCAAAGGTCGTAACCGCTAAATGACGTTAACACCTTTAAAAGGAATTTCAATCACACTATGATATATCTCAAGACAGACGAGGAAATCGAGATGTTGCGCAAGGCCAACCTGGTCGTGGCAGGCACGCTGGCCGAGGTGGCCAAGTGGGTCGCTCCCGGCGTGACTACCCGGCGTCTTGACCAAATCGCTGAAGAGTATATCCGTTCTCAAGGCTGCACGCCCGGATTCAAGGGGCTGTACGGCTATCCCGCAACGCTTTGCACCTCGGTCAATGAGGTCGTCGTGCATGGCATCCCGTCGAACTATGTGCTCGAGGATGGCGACATCGTGTCTTGTGACTGCGGTGCCGTCACCCCCGAGGGGTTCAACGGCGACAGCACCTACACTTTCTGTGTCGGTGAGGTGGCCGAAGAAACCCTGCAGCTGCTGCGCATTACTAAGGAGTCGCTCTATGTCGGCATCGAGCACGCTGTGCCCGGAAACCGTATCGGTGACATCTCCCATGCCATTCAGCAATACTGCGAGCGCCACAACTACGGCGTCGTGCGTGAGATGTGCGGACATGGGGTGGGGCGCAAGCTTCACGAGGACCCCGAGGTGCCCAACTACGGCCGCCGTGGAACCGGTCCCCTGTTGCGCAATGGAATGACGATTGCTATCGAGCCCATGATCAACATGGGAAGCAAGAACATCATCACCGAGCGCGACGGATGGACAACCCGCACACGCGACCGCAAGCCCAGTGCGCACTTTGAACACTCCATTGCCATCCATCATGGCAAGCCCGACATCCTTTCATCCTTTGACGGTATCAAAGAAGTGCTGGGTGACAGGTTCATTTGATTGAAAACATTAATGCTTTTAAAGGTAACGTTAACAACGATTTTTATATGGCAAAACAGACAGCAATAGAATTAGACGGCACTATCGTTGAGGCCCTCTCCAATGCAATGTTCCGTGTCGAACTCGAGAACGGACACCAGATCACCGCACACATCAGCGGAAAGATGCGCATGCATTACATCAAAATCCTCCCTGGTGACAAGGTGAGAGTGGAGATGTCCCCCTACGATTTGTCAAAAGGAAGAATCTCATTTAGATACAAATAACAAAACAAAGATACAACTATGAAAGTTAGAGCATCTATCAAAAAGCGCAACGAAGACTGCAAAATCGTACGTCGCAAAGGGCGCCTGTATGTGATTAACAAAAAAAATCCCAAGTTCAAACAGCGTCAGGGATAAAAAATGTATTAACTTTGCAAAAAATTTCGAATATAGAATATGGCAGTAAGAATTGTCGGGGTTGACATCCCCCAAAACAAGCGCGGCGTTATCGCCTTGACCTACATCTTTGGTATCGGGCGCAGCTCAGCCGCTACAATCCTCAAGAAGGCTGGCGTTGATGAGAACACCCGCGTCAAGGATTGGACCGATGCCGAGGCAGCAGCTGTCCGTGAGGTGATCGGTAACGAATATAAAGTGGAAGGTGACCTGCGCAGCGAGGTGCAGATGAACATCAAGCGATTGATGGACATCGGTTGCTATCGTGGCATCCGTCACCGCAACGGTCTCCCTGTTCGCGGTCAGAGCACCAAGAACAACGCTCGCACCCGCAAGGGCCGCAAGAAAACTGTTGCTAACAAGAAGAAAGCTACTAAATAACATTTTTGAATTATGGCTAAAAAGACAGTCGCAGCTAAGAAGAGAGTCGTTCGCGTTGACGGTATCGGTCAATTGCACGTTCATTCTTCATTCAACAACATCATTGTGTGCCTCGCCAATGGTGAGGGACAGGTCATCTCTTGGTCTTCTGCAGGCAAGATGGGGTTCCGTGGCTCAAAAAAGAACACCCCCTACGCTGCACAGATGGCTGCCGAGGATTGCGCCAAGGTCGCTTACGATCTGGGTTTGCGCAAGGTCAAGGCTTATGTCAAGGGCCCGGGTAATGGCCGTGAATCAGCTATTCGCACCGTCCATGGTGCCGGCATAGCTGTTACCGAGATCATCGACGTCACTCCGTTGCCCCACAACGGTTGCCGTCCTCCCAAGAGAAGAAGGGTCTAAGTGAGTTAGATGCTTCGCTCGTGAACAAAATCTGTTTTAACAGTTTTATTTTACTAACTATTTTTTTCGCGAATCTCTATCAGTGAATGGATTGCAATTTTTAACGACCTCTCTGCAATCGCGGCTGCACTGAAGCGATTCCAATTCACAATGTTAATTTATATTTAAAGAAAGACTATGGCTAGATACACCGGTCCAAAATCAAAGATTGCCCGCAAACTGGGTGAACCCATCTTCGGTGAAGACAAGTACTTCGAGAAGAAGAATTACCCACCGGGTCAGCACGGTACCAACCGTCGCCGCAAATTGTCGGAGTACGGCATGCAGCTTCGCGAAAAACAGAAGGCTAAGTACACCTACGGAGTCCTGGAGCGTCAGTTCCGCAACCTCTTCAACAAGGCTTCTCGCATGAAGGGCGTTACGGGTGAGGTCCTCCTGCAACTGCTCGAGGCTAGGCTCGATAACATGGTTTACCGCCTGGGTATTGCTCCCACGCGTGCCGCCGCTCGCCAGCTCGTTCTTCACCGCCACATCACCGTTGACGGAAAGGTTGTCAACATCCCTTCCTACTCGGTTGGTGAAGGTCAGGTGGTTGCTGTGCGCGAGAAATCCAAATCGCTTGAAGTTGTGCAAGACGCTCTTGCTGGCTTCAACCACAGCAAGTATCCCTGGATCGAATGGGATGAGAGCATCAAGGGAGGCAAGCTCCTGCACATGCCCGTTCGTGAAGACATTCCTGAGAACATCAAGGAACAGTTGATCGTCGAGTTGTATTCTAAACAGTAAAAATTATATCCATGGCTATTTTAGCATTCCAGAAACCCGACAAAGTCTTAATGCTCGAGGCCGATAACTCCTTCGGGAGGTTTGAGTTCAGGCCGTTGGAGCCAGGTTATGGCGTCACCATCGGTAACGCGCTCAGGCGCATCCTGCTCTCAGGACTTGAAGGCTTTGCATTCTGCAACATCCGCATCGACGGAGTGAAGCACGAGTTTGCCACTATCCCCGGCGTTCGGGAAGATGTCACCAACATCATCCTCAACCTCAAGAAGGTGCGACTCAAACGCATCGTCGAGGATACCGACACCGAGAAAGCCGTTGTCAAGGTTTCAGGTCAAAGCGTCTTCAAGGCCGGAGATATCGCCAAGGTGCTCAGCGCTTTTGAAGTGCTGAACCCCGAGTTGGAGATTTGCCATATTAATCCCGCCAACAGCTTCCAGATCGAACTCACGATCAACAAGGGCAGGGGATACCTCTCAGCCGAGGAGAACAAGAACGCAAATGACCCCATCGACGTGATTGCCATCGACTCCATCTACACGCCCATTCTTAACGTGAAGACCGTTGTCGAGAACTTCCGTGTCGAGCAAAAGACCGACTACGAGAAGCTCATCATCGAAATCACTACCGATGGCTCCATTCATCCCAAGGACGCTCTCAAGGGCGCTGCCGAAATCCTGATTCAGCACTTCCAGCTCTTCACCGACCGCGAAATCGTCCTCGACAACACCGAGGATAACGCCAACGAGGAGTTCGACGAGGAAGTACTCAAGATGCGTCAGCTGCTCAAGACCAAGCTCCTTGACATGGACTTGTCTGTGCGCGCTCTCAATTGCCTGAAGTCGGCAAATGTAGAGACCCTTGGAGAACTTGTGGTCTTCAACAAAACCGACCTGCTCAAGTTCCGCAACTTCGGTAAGAAGTCGCTCAGCGAGCTCGAGGAACTCTTGGCAACGCTTAATCTGCACTTTGGCATGGATATTACTAAATACAAATTAGAAAAAGAGTAAAAAACGATGAGACACAATAAGAAATTCAACCATCTGAGCCGTAAGAGCGCCCACCGTGATGCCATGTTGGCCAATATGACCATCTCGCTCATCATGCACAAGCGCATTATCACGACCCTCGCTAAGGCCAAGGCCCTGCGCGTGTATGCCGAGCCCCTGATCAACAGGGCTAAGGACGATACCACCGCTTCGCGTCGTCTGGTCTTCAAGCACCTCCAGAACAAGGAGGCCGTTAAGGAACTCTACTCGACCGTCGCTGCTAAGATCGCCGACCGTCCCGGTGGATATACCCGCATCCTCAAGCTCGGCAACCGTCTGGGTGACAACGCCAAGACTTGCTTCATTGAGCTCGTAGACTTTAACGAGGCTATGCTTGAGGCCAAGGGTCAGGAGAAGGCCGCTGCCAAGAAGTCGACTCGCCGCAGCCGCAAGAAAGCTGCTCCCGCAGCTCCTGCAGCCGAAGCCGCTCCCGCAACCGAAGAGGCTCCCAAGACCGAAGAATAATTTTCTTCTATAAATAAATAAAAAAGCTTGGCATCAGTTGCCAAGCTTTTTTATTAGTATAGGGTTTAGGGGAGGTTGCTCCTTTTCACATAGTTGTTTCTAAATCCGCTAACGAGTCGAGATGATCTAAAGATCAAGGGCTTGATGGCTTGAAGATCGTTTGTTGTGATGTGTATACTAGTTCAGCAGCAATCTGAAGATGGCAATACACTTACATCAGTGAACCGAATTAACCAGTTACCTCTTTCACAAGTGCCTTTGCCTCTTGCCAGGCGCTGAGTTTTTCAAATTGGAATTCCTATTCCGTATTATCTTATTTTATCAGAATTAAAGTTAAGGTTAATGGTTTAATTGTATCAAAAGAACACTTTAACCATTAACCTTTAACTATTAACCTTCATGCCAGGACTTTGCTCCTGACATGAATTTACTCCTTAATTTCCCAGCCCAGTGCGCTCGCACCAAGGACGGCAGCATCGCTCTCCTTGAGCTCGCTGATGAGGATTTTCACCTTGCCCTTGTAGATGCCAAGCACGTTGCGGTCAAAGGCCTCCTTAACGGGATTCATGATCAGGTCACCGCTCTTGGTCAGGCCGCCAAACAGCACAAATGCCTCAGGGCTTGAGAAGTTGGTGAAATCTGCCAGGGCTTCGCCCAGAATTGTGCCCGTGTAGTTGAAAATCTCCTTGGCCAACTCGTCGCCTGCGATAGCGCAGTCATACACATCCTTGCTCGTGATGGCCGAGATGTCATATTCGCGCAGCTTCGACGGCTCCTTGCGCAGCTCCAGGAACTCACGCGCCGTGCGAGCCACACCCGTTGCCGAGCAGTAAGCCTCCAGACAGCCCGTGCGACCGCAGCCGCACACACGACCATTCGTGCGCTTCACAATCACATGGCCCAGCTCACCGGCAAAGCCATCGTGGCCATAAACCATCTGGCCGTTCACAACGATACCGCTGCCCACGCCAGTGCCCAGCGTGATCATGATAAAGTCCTTCATGCCGCGAGCCACGCCATAGGTCATCTCGCCGATGGCGGCAGCATTAGCGTCGTTAGTGATCAGGCAGGGGATGCCAAACTTCTTCGTCACCATCTCGGCCAGGGGGATGGGGGTGGGCCACGGCAGGTTCGGAGCCTGGTCAATCAAGCCCGTGTAGTAGTTGCCGTTGGGAGCGCCAATGCCGATGCCATTGATCTTGTCCACCGCGTCATTATCCTCCATCAGGCGCGTCAGCTCGGTGTGCAACTCGTCGATGTAGTCATTAAAATCACTGTGTTTAGCAGTTTTGATAGAGCTGCTCGCAATCACATTGCCGCGAGCGTCAACAATGCCAAAGACGGTATTTGTGCCGCCCATGTCGATGCCGATAACATAAGGTTTTGCCATAATTTTGGTTCTTTTTATAAGTTGATAATTAACTTTTAATTCCCAAATGGCAAAGATAAGAAAAACTTTTAAGTTTATTACAAAAGTCCTCAAAAATGTTTATCTTTGCGTTCTTAACTCGAGTTTTTTCTGTTTAACTAGCATTAGCCGAAAGAATAAGGACCGAACACATGCAATACGAATCAACCTTTAACGCAATAGACAATATCCTGCGCAACGAGGCGGGATGCTCCACCGAGTTGGATTATATCGAGCAGACCTCCTGGCTGCTTTTCCTTAAATACCTGGATGACCTCGACCGTGAGCGCGAGGACAAGGCCCTGCTTTCCGGCAAGGACTACAAGCCCATCCTGACGGGCTACATGCGTTGGAGCCAGTGGGCTGCCCCCAAGAAGGCCGACGGCACCCTCGACACCGTCAACGCCATGACAGGTCCCGACCTGACCGCCTTTGTCGATGGCAAGCTGTTCCCCACGCTGCGCGAGTTCCAGAACACCGCCACCAGTGCCAAGACGCTGGAATACAAGATAGGTGAGATTTTTGCCGAGTTGAAGAACAAGATCACCTCGGGCTACAACCTGCGTGAGGTCATCAACCTCATCGACCAACTCCATTTCCAGAGTGCCGAGGACAAGCACGAGATGACCGTGCTCTATGAATCCAAAATCGCCAAGATGGGCAATGCCGGGCGCAACGGCGGCGAGTACTACACCCCACGTCCCCTCATCCGCACCATCGTCAAGGTCGTGGATCCCAAAATCGGCGAGACGGTCTATGACCCTGCCTGTGGCTCGGCGGGCTTCCTGTGCGAGGCGTTTACCTACATGAGCCAGCACGTCAAGAGCACCACCGATGCCAAGACGCTTCAGGAGGACACCTTCTTCGGCAAGGAGAAGAAGCCGCTGCCCTATATCATTGCCACGATGAACCTGATTTTCCACGGCTTGCAGGCCCCGAACATTATCCGTGGCAATACCTTGGCCGAGAACCTCTCGCAGATTCAGGAGAAGGACCGCAAAAACGTCATCCTCGCCAATCCGCCCTTCGGCGGCAGCGAGCGTGCCGAGGTGAAGCAGAATTTCGACATCAACACATCCGAGACCGCCTATATGTTCATGCAGCACTTCATCAAGATGATGAAGGCCGGTGGCCGTGCGGGCATCGTGATTAAGAATACCTTCTTGAGCAACGGCGACGCGGCGGCCCTGCGCAAGTTGCTGCTTGACCAATGCAACCTGCACACTATCCTCGACCTGCCCGGTGGCGTGTTCCAGGGCGCAGGCGTGAAAACCGTCGTCCTGTTCTTTGACAAGGGCACCCCGACGAAGAAGATTTGGTACTACCAGCTTAACCCCGGGCGCAACCTGGGCAAGACCAACGCCCTGAACGAAAACGACCTCGCCGAGTTCCTCGAGCTCCAGAAGACCAAGCCCGATAGCGAGAACTCCTGGACCATCGATGTGGCCTCGCTCGGTAGCGACTGCGACCTCTCGGTCAAGAACCCCAACAAGGTGGAGGAAGTCGATGAACGCACCCCACAGGAAATCCACCAGCACCTGGCCCAACTCAACGACCAGGCCAAAACCATCCTCGACAACATTCTCGACATCATTAACGAGCAACAGGCATGAAAGAAGGATGGAAAATACAAACTTTAGGGGATGTTGCCACTTTTATCAATGGCGATCGAAGTACCAATTATCCCTCTAAGAAGGATTATGTCATTGACGGTATTCCCTTTGTTAATGCTGGCAATTTAATTCAATCCGGATTAGATCTTGAATCTCTCAACTTGATTAGCCAAAGTAAGTATGATTCCTTAACACAAGGAAAGTTTGTAGAAGGTGATATTTTATTCTGTTTGCGAGGTACGCTTGGAAAGCACTCAATAGTTCAAAATGGCTTAAACGGAGCAATAGCTTCTTCTTTAGTTATTATTAGAACTAAAGACGGATTCAACAACAAGTATATTTCTTACTTTTTGGATTACAAACAACCTTTTATAGAGAGATTGAATAATGGAGCTGCACAGCCAAATATTCCTGCTAAGACTATGAAAGGTTTTCCCATTCTTTTACCGCCCAATGAAAAACAACAACAATCCATCGTTGATTATCTTGACTCAGCTTTTGCGCAAATCGACGGTCTGAAAAGTAATGCCGAAAAGCAACTTGCCGAGGCGCGTGCCCTCTTCCAATCTGCCCTCACCCAAGCCATGCAACCCAAACCAGGCTGGCAAGAAAAAACGCTAAGAGATTGTGTTAATAAAATTCCCAAACAAAAACAAGTAAAATCTAAAGATTATCAACCTTCTGGCAAATATCCGATAGTATCTCAAGAAAGAGATATAATTAGTGGTTACTGGGATGATGAAAGTTTCTTGTATAAACATGAGAGACCTGTTATAATTTTTGGAGATCACACCAAGGAGATAAAATACATTGATTTTGATTTCGTTGTAGGAGCTGATGGCACACAAATCTTGAGTCCAAAGGATGGTCTTGTTGCCAAATTCTTCTACTATGCCTTGTTGGCTAAACCAATTAGAAATTTAGGCTATGCACGCCATTTCAAATTACTAAAAGAAGTATTATTTTATGTACCACAGATGGCTGAGCAGCAGCGTGTTGTAGAGTATCTCGACTCTCTTACGAATCACGTTAAAGAGTTAGAAGAAATCAGCCGCAAGACTGCTACAGAGTGTGATGCGATGAAGCAGGCGTTGTTAAGACAAATATTTGAATAAGATATGGACGAGGCGACAACCAGACTGAAGAAGATTGACCCGGCGCTAAGGAACGTCGGCTGGGATGAGGTGCCGCAAAGCGAAATCCTCGTGGAGCAGAGTGCGTATATCGCACCGGGTATGGTGTCAGCGATTCCGCAAAACAAACACCCGAAGAAGGCCGACTACATCCTCGAGTACAAGAAGAAAAAACTGGCGGTTATCGAGGCCAAGAGCGACGAGAAAAGCTATGCCGAGGGCATCCCCCAGGCGAAACTCTATGCCGAGTTGCTGCACATTCGCTTCACCTATGCCACCAACGGCAACGAGATTTGGCAAATCGACATGGGCGTGAAAGACGCCCAGGGCAACTATATCATCCCCTCGACCGAGGGCCCAGTGGATAAGTTCCCTACGCCACAGGAACTGTGGCAGATGACCTACCCCGAGAAGAACGAGTGGCGTGACAAGTTCAACCTGTGCGCCCTGAACCGTGGCGGCGGCCGCGAGCCCCGCTACTATCAGGAAATCGCCATCGACGCTGTGCTGAATGCCGTTGCCAACGACCAAAAGCGTATCCTGCTCACCATGGCCACGGGAACGGGAAAGACCTACACGGCCTTCCAAATCTGCTGGAAACTGTACCAGACCAACTGGAACACCCGCGGCACGTCGCAGAAGCCCCGCATCCTGTTTATCACCGACCGCAACATCCTTGCGAATCAGGCCAAGAACGACTTTGAGCAGTTTGACGAGGACGCCATGGAGCGTGTCACCGCCGACAGGCTACGTGCCACCAGCGGCTCGGGTGCCTTGCGCGGCAAGCTGCCCACCGCCCGCCACCTGTACTTCACCATTTTCCAGACGATTATGGGCTGTCCCGAGGGCAGCGACACGCCTTACTACATGCAGTGGCCACGGGATTTCTTTGACTTCATCATCATCGACGAGTGCCACCGTGGCGGTGCCAACGACGAGAGCGAGTGGCGCAAACTGATGGAATGGTTTGATGCCGCCGTACAGCTGGGTATGACCGCCACGCCACGGCGCAAGGTCAACGCCAACACCTACAACTACTTTGGCGAGCCCGTCTATAGCTACTCCCTGAAGCAGGGCATCGAGGACGGCTTCCTGACGCCCTACCGCGTGAGGTTTGCCTCGAGCTATGTCGATACCTACACCTATAACCCCTATGACAGCGTGGTGGGCGAGATTGAGGAGGACAAGACCTATACCGAGAAGGACTTCTACCACGGCAATATCTACATGAAGGAGCGTGACGAGCACCGCGTCATCGAGTTGTTGAACAAAATCGACCCCGACGAGAAGACCATCGTCTTCTGCTATACCCAGGTGCATGCCCTGGAGATTGCAGCGATGATCAACCAGCACAAGAAAGTGCCCGACAGCAACTACTGCGAGCGCGTCACTGCCGACGATGGCGAAAAGGGTGAACAAAAGCTCAGGGAGTTTCAGAACAACGACCTGCTGCGCCCCACTATCCTCACCACGTCGCAGAAACTCTCGACGGGTGTAGATGCCCGCAACGTGCGCAACATCGTGCTGATGCGCCCCGTGGATAACATCGTCGAGTTCAAGCAGATCATGGGACGTGGCACTCGCCTGTTCGACGGCAAGTATTTCTTCACGCTCTACGACTTTGTGGGCGCATCCAAGAATTTCCAAGACCCCGAATGGGACGGCGACCCCTTCTGCCCCGTGTGCGGCAACTACCCGTGCTCCTGCCATCAGAAGCCGCCCAAACCCTGCCCCAAATGCGGCAAGATTCCGTGCGAGTGCCCGCCGCCACCGCCTCCCGGGCCGTGCCCCATCTGTGGACACCAGCCCTGCACCTGTCCAGGTGGGGGAAAGCCCAAAAACACTATCATCGTGAAGCTCTCCCCGCTGCGCAGCCTGACGCTGCTGCAGACCCATTGGGAGGAGCGTGTGCAGTTCGGCGACGAGCTCATCACTATCGAGGAATATGTCAAGCGCCTGTTCGGCGAGTTGCCCAAGTTCCTGGACGGCGTGGATGACCTGCGTGAGCGTTGGGCCAATCCCGAGACGCGCCAGCAACTGCTCAACTTGCTGGAACAATCTGGCTTCCAGGAAGAAAAACTCAACCTCGTGCGCCGCTTCCTGCAGATGGAGCAATGTGACTTGCTCGACGTGTTGAGCTACCTGGCCTACAACACCACGCCGCTCGACCGCCAGCGCCGCGCCGACATCCTGCGTGCCGAGATGAAGAAATCGGCACCGAAGCCGCAGCAGGACTTCGCCGACTTCATCATGCAGCTGTATGTGCGCAACGGCTTTAGGGAGTTGGGTAACGACAAACTGGGCACACTCATCGACATGAAGTATCATACCATCAGCGACGCCAAGGCCCAACTTGGCATGGATCCCGCCCAGATGCGTTCCTTCTTCCTCACTGTCCAACACGAACTCTACAACGGCCCCGCCGTCAACGCCGCCACCGCGTAACCATCAACTTAAGATAATTATCAACAACTTTTATTGGAATTATCGTTTCGTTACTTGCGATTATCGTGACTCTGGCAATCGCAGAATATATATCCAAAGCGAAAATGATTTATAGAAATAATTAAGAACCATAATGCCTCACTATTTGTAAATATCCCTCATGACTAGATAGTATCAGGATATATCGGCATCGACAGCTACAAGGACGCCGTGTTCGAGTACGTCCAGCAACGCTACGGCGGCGTAGCCTAGGCGGGTAGGGTAGTGAGCTGTATCAACTGCTATTAGAAATGCAGTATATAACAAGACACCGCCGCACTCTTTGGGAGTTGCGGCGGTGTCCATGTTTCTTGGTTGAATTGTCTCGTGAACCGATTACTTGCGGATACCAAGTTCCTTCTTGGCGATGAGGGCACGGTAACGGTTGATGTCTTTGCGCATCAGGTAATCGAGCAATTTGCGACGCTTACCAACGAGCATCTTCAACGAACGCTGAGTCGTATGATCCTTCTTGTTGACCTTCAAGTGCTCGGTCAAGTGGGCAATACGGTATGAGAATAATGCTATCTGGGCCTCGGGGGAACCAGTGTCAGTATTGCTTTTGCCGTAAGTGCCAAAGATCTCTTTCTTTTTCTCTGAATCTAAGTACATTACAAAAAATATTTAAAAAATTATTTCGAAAAGCGGTGCAAAGTTACAACCATTTTCTGAATTGGCAATGAAAAATCGATAGTTTTTTTACCATTCAATGGGCGAGAGGCCGTGCTGCATGAGATAGGCATTGGCTTGGGAGAAATGATGGGTGCCGAAGAAGCCGCCTCTGTTGGCCGATAACGGTGACGGATGGGCCGCCGTGAGCACCAAGTGTCGCCCACGGTCAATGTAGGCCCCCTTGCGCTTCGCGTAACTGCCCCACAGCATGAACACCAAGTGCTCGCGCTCCTGTGCCAGGTGGGCAATCACATGGTCGGTGAACGTTTCCCAGCCTTTGCCCTGATGCGACAGCGGCTGGTGGGCCTGCACCGTAAGCGTCGCATTGAGCAAAAGCACCCCTTGACGCGCCCACCGCGACAAGTCGCCATTGGCAGGCATCGGCGCCCCAACATCGTCATGCACCTCCTTGAAGATGTTCACCAGCGATGGCGGCATCGCCACCCCCTCATTCACGCTGAAGCACAGCCCGTTAGCTTGACCTATTCCATGATAAGGGTCCTGCCCCAGGATCACTACCTTGACCTGATCGAACGGCGCAGCATCAAAGGCCGCAAAAATCTGCCGCCCGGGCGGAAACACCTGCCGCGTCTGATATTCACGGCGCACAAAGTCGGTCAATTCTTTGAAGTAGGGCGCCTCCCACTCGGCGGCAAGTGCCCGATTCCATGAGGGCTCAATGCGAACTGTCATAATCTTACTTTTGTTGGTTATCTGTTGCAAAGTTACAAAAATTGCCGTAATTTTGTGCCGCATTTATCCAAAATGTCCTTTCCTGGACCCGTAGTTCAATGGATAGAATAAAGGATTCCGGTTCCTTCGATTGGGGTTCGACTCCCCACGGGTTCACTATATTTTTATCATAAGTATTTGATTATCAATAAATAAATTAACGAGTGGTTGTAAAATTGACAACCATTTGACAATCGTGGTGACGTGGAGATTCCTTTGCAGCCGATGAGTGTTGAACTCCCCAACACGGCCCTCGATATCATCCTGGGCCAGTAATTGCTGAACGAGAGCAGTTTTCCTGATAGCGATATAGACAAGAGAGGTGGTGCACCGATCTGAAGGTGCATCACCTTTTAGATTATTTTGGCAAAGCTTTCCGTCAATTATGGAAGGCCATGAGTTAAGTAACCGGGTTAATAGGTGTTAGAAGGAGCACATTCCATTCCATTCGACAAGGTCAGATCTGACAAATCCAATCTTGCCGTCGATGCGAATCTTGTACCATCCATTTACCTTACCAAGGCAGTCATAGCAATCAGGAACATTTCCTGTAATGGAGTTATCGGCAATCTTGGCAACAATTGGAGCATCGGTTGATGGCTTTTTTACGCACATTTATATTGCCTGTTCGGCTTTGATCGCGGTAAACGACTCCTTGGCCATCCTTGGCATTGAAAGTTACAACACGATGTCCTTTTATTGGAACCTCACCGTCGTCCTGCACTCCAACAGTGTAGGTTGTTTTGTTTGTTTTTACATAGCGGCCAACAACAGCTCCGTGTTTATCAACAACCATCTTCATGCTTTGAGCACAGGCAGACATACTTGCGAATATAAGTGCTAATGAAAATGTTAATTGTAAAAATCTAGCCATAATCGTTTTTTTATTATTTGCAAAAGTAATAATTATTTGAATGATGATTAGCTGTTTAATTGGTTTTTAATCGGATTTTTTGATTTAGCATTTTACAAGGGCAAGACACTTCATTCTGCCTTGAATTGTTTAGATAAAAGTGAAAAAACGTGAATTTTTTGTTGGATATGCGGAAAATGTGTAATTTTAGAGCCTGAATTTGCATTAGAGTGAAACCGTATTATTCATTATCATATTAACAAGTTATCATTATGAATTACAAGATTGTTGACATCGAGGGTATTGGTGATGTGTATGCTCCCAAATTGATTGAACAGGGCATTGAGACAGTAGAGCAGCTGCTTGACGCTTGCTCTGGCCCCACGGGACGCAAAATCATTGCTGAGAAGACCGGCATCAGTGAAAAACTGATTCTCAAGTGGACCAACCATGCCGACCTGTTCCGCATCAATGGCATTGGCCCGCAGTTCGCCGAACTGCTCGAAGCGGCAGGTGTGGACACTGTAAAGGAACTGCGCCACCGTGTGGCAGCTAACCTTGCCGCCAAGGTTGTTGAAATCAACGAACAAAAGAAGCTGTGCGGACGCGTTCCCGCCGAGGTGGAAATCCAGAAAATGATTGATCAAGCCAAAGAGCTTGAACCTCGCATGACCTATTGATCTGCTCGCTGTTAGTCACTACCATCGCTAGTCATTGGTCTTTACGGTTGGCGTCTGCTGGCTAAAGACCAGTGACTAGCGGCTCTTTTGGACTAGCCACCGATAACCAATAGCGTAACAGGAAGGTGGCAGCTTTGTTAGATTCTTCTCTGGTAATGCAGTCGGTTTGATTCAGTGCCAGTTGTTTCTATTGTCAGAACTATTTGTGAGGCTCATTAAAAAGCATGGACGCGGAATGGTGTTTCCGTGTCCATGCTGTTAATTTCATCGACGTCTTATGTGACGGTCGAATCGGTCTGTGCTGTTTTAGGGCTCGCGGCCTTGAACGATGGCTTCGGTGTCGTGGGCGATCATGTATTCCTCGTCGGTGAGGACGACAACAACCTTGACCTTGCTGTCAGGGGTGCTGATTTCGCCTTCTTTGCCGCGCCACAGAGTGTCGTTCAACTCTTCGTCAATCTTCACACCCAGATAGGACAGCTGGCGGCAGACACGCTTGCGGGTCTGGTATTGGTTCTCACCGACACCGCCGGTAAAGGCGATGATGTCCACACCGTTCAGCTCTGCAGCATAGGCACCGATGGTCTTGAGGATGCGGAGCTCGTACATGTCGAGAGCCAGTTGTGCACGCTCGTTGCCGTCTTTCTCAGCAGCGTCAACCACGTCGCGCATGTCGCTGCTCAAACCGGTGATACCCAAAACACCGCTCTTCTTGTTGATGATGTTGAGCATCTCCTTGGGAGACAGGTTGTATTTCTCCATGAGGAAAAGCAAAGCACCCGGATCAACGTCACCCGAACGGGTACCCATCATCAGGCCCTCGGTGGGGGTGAGGCCCATTGTGGTGTCGATGCTCTTGCCGTCCTTGATGGCGCTGATGCTGGCACCGTTGCCGATGTGGCAGCAGATGATGCGCTTGCCCTCGGGGGTGGTTCCGAGCATTTCGCACACGCGCTGAGTAATGAAGCGGTGACTCGTACCGTGGAAACCGTAACGACGCACATGGTCATTGGTATAGTACTCCATGGGCAGGGGATACATGAAAGCCGACTTGGGCATTGTCTGATGGAAGGCCGTGTCAAACACAGCAACTTGGGGAACATCAGGCAGCACGGCCTCGATTGCTTCGATGCCTGCCATGTTCACGGGGTTGTGCAGTGGGGCAATGCCGTAGCACTCGCGAATCATGTCCTTCACTTCGTCGGTGATGAGGACGCTGCGGCTGAACTTCTCGCCGCCATGCACCACGCGGTGGCCAACGGCGTCGATTTCCTTGAGGTCCTTAATGCAGCCGTACTCAGGGTTCACCAGGGCATCGAGGATGGCCTTGATAGCACCCTTGTGGTCTGTCAGCCCCAGGTCGATATTCTTTTTGCTTCCGTCGTCAAACTTCAATTTGATGAATCCGTCGGGAAGACCGATTTTTTCTACACCGCCCTCGGCAAGGGTTTTGTTCTCACTGGTCTCGAGTAACTTGTACTTGGCAGAGCTGCTGCCGCAATTCAATACTAGGATATTCATTATTTAGTTTGGTTTTTAGTTTTTTAGTTAACGTTTAAAGCTTGATTATCTGTTGATGGCCTGGTTGCAGGTCAGGATGACGGTGCGGTAAATGTCATCCTCATTGCAGCCGCGTGACAGGTCGTTCACGGGGGCGGCAAGACCTTGGAGAACTGGACCCACTGCTTTGGCTCCGGCAATGCGCTGAACCAGTTTATAGGCGATGTTGCCAACACCCAGGTCGGGGAATACAAGCACGTTGGCATGGCCGGCAATGTCGCTACCGGGAGCCTTGCTGGCGCCCACACTGGGCACGATGGCTGCGTCGGCCTGGAGTTCACCGTCAATCTTCAGGTTGGGATTCATCTCCTTGGCGAGGCGGGTGGCCTCGATCACCTTGTCGACGCGCTCATGCTTGGCGCTGCCCTTGGTAGAGAAGCTCAGCATGGCAATCTTGGGATCGTCGATTTCGGCAAGGGCGCGCGCGGTGCGGTCGGCACTCACGGCAATCTGAGCAAGCTGCTGGGCATCGGGGTCGGGGACCACTGCGCAGTCGGCAAATACCATGACACCATTGTGGCCATAGGGTGAGCCCTCGGGCAACAGCATCAGGAAAGCGCCGCTCACTGTGCTGATGCCGGGCGCGGTCTTGAGCACCTGGAAGGCAGCGCGCAGCACGTTACCTGTCGTGTTCATTGCACCGGCAACCTGTCCGTCGGCATCGCCGGCCTTGATGAGGAGACATCCCAGATAAAGCGGGTCAAGCACTTTCTTGCGGGCATCTTCAATAGTCACGCCTTTGGCTTTTCGAAGTTCATAGAACAGTTGTGCATATTTCTCGACGGCTTCGGCATCGTTGGGGTTGATGACCGTGGCCTTGTCGATGTTGTTGAGCCCGAGCTCGCTGGCTTTGGCCATGATTTCGGCCTTGTCACCAATGAGCACAATGTCGGCAATGCCGTCGGCGATGATTCGCTCGGCAGCCGTCAGTGTGCGAGGTTCGGTACTCTCAGGAAGGACGATGCGTTGCCTTTTGGCAATCGCGTTGCTTTTAAGCTTCTCAAACAATGGTTCCATGTTTCTTTGACAGTATTTATTTAGAAAACAATTGATATTAATTCTTTGCCCCAAAGGTACTGCTTTTTTCTGTATCACCCAAGTTTTCCTCGGGTGGCGCCACAAATAATTTGTGATGGCTTTGAGTGGAATCAGGCAGAACCGTCGGCTGTTCAGCAAGATGCCGTTAGTTAGTTATACTTGACAACTCTCTTACATGATGCCGCGCTCGCGCAGCTTCTTTTGCCAGTTCCAAGCACTCAGCATGGTGTCGTCGAGCGAAATCTCGGCATGCCATCCCAGGACCTCATTGGCACGCTTGGGATCGGCCCAAATCTGAACAATATCGCCAGGGCGACGGGGTGCGATTTTGTGAGGCACCTGTACGCCGGTTGCCCGTTCAAACGAGTGAAGCAGTTCGAGAACAGATGCACCATTGCCTGTGCCGATATTGAAAATCTCCAGTGCCTCTTCGCTCTTGTCCTCCAACATGCGTTCCAGCGCCTTGACATGTGCTTTGGCAAGGTCCACAACGTTAATGAAGTCGCGGATGCAAGAGCCGTCGCGAGTGGGATAGTCATCGCCAAAGATGCTCAGTTCCTTGCGCACACCGATTGCTGTCTGCGTCAGGAAGGGAACCAGGTTTTGGGGAACTCCGTTGGGCAATTCGCCAATTTCGGCACTGGGATGGGCGCCAATGGGATTGAAGTAGCGCAACAGGATGGCCTTGATGGGACTGCCGCTGCGAATGACGTCAGCAATGATGTCTTCGCACATCTGCTTGGTAGCGCCATAGGGTGAAGTGGCCTTCTTGGTGGGAGCATCCTCAGTAATCGGGTTCTTATCGGGCTCGCCATAGACGGTGCATGATGAAGAGAAGACGAAGCCTTTCACGCCAAACTCAGGCATCAGTTCCAACAGGTTCAACAGGATGTTGATGTTGTTGCGGTAGTACATGATGGGCTTTTGGATGCTCTCGCCCACAGCCTTGCTGGCAGCAAAGTTGATGATTCCGCTGATGCTCGGATGGTCTTCGAACAATTTGCGAACAACGGCACGATCGGTGCAATCGCCCTCAACAAAGCCGGGCCTGATGCCAGTGATGCGCTCAATGCCGTCCAGCACCTCAATGTTGCTGTTGCTCAGATTATCAATGATAACTACATCATAGCCGGCCTGTTGAAGCTCGACCGTCGTGTGTGAACCGATGAATCCGGTTCCGCCAGTTACTAAGATTTTACCTTTCATAATATAATAGTTTAAAGTCTTAAGTCTTAAGTTTGATTCCTGTTGTCTGCTTTCCGATGTCTGTAATTCCCGATAAACTCGATGCACTCTTCTAGGATTCGTGCCCGCAGCAATTTCATTGTGATGAAATAGAGAGCAGCGGCGATGAGTATCCTTGACAGTAAAAGCATGACCATGTTGTTGATAAACTGCGTTACCAGATAGGCTATCCCCGTTGATGCCAGTGCGATGAACATGAAGGGCAACAAATCGCGCAACATGTTCATGAAACGGTAGCCAATGAGCCTGGAGGCAAACATCTGCCATGCAAGTAGCCACAAGATGTTGATGCAGGCAAATGCAATGACCATCGCCTTGATTCCAAACTGGTGGCAGGCCAGCACGGCAATGAGCATGATGGCAATTTGTGCAATGGTGAGCCACATGTAGATGTCTGATTTTCCTCTGCTCAGAAACAGGTTCTGATAGACGGTATATAGGGGGATGAATGCGCCGCTAATGCACAAGATCTGTAATAAGGGAATACTGTCAATCCACTTGTCCCCAATGGCAAGCAGGATTACCTGTGGGGCTACAATCGCCAAGCCGAACATGGCGGGAAAGGACATGAAGGCGGTAAAACGCAACATCTTGCCAAATACCCGGCACTGTCGCTCGTTGTCATCGGTAACGCGGGTGAGAACCGGCTGTGCCACTTGGGCCACCGTGTTGGTCACCAGTTGGTTGGCCATTGTGTTCCATTTGTTTGCCTGGGTGTAGTTGCCCACGGCTTGAGCGGGGAACAGGCGTCCGAAGATGACTGTCAGAACATTGTTATTGATTGTGGTCAGGACCGAGGTAATCAATACCTTGTAGCTGAACGAGAACATGCGTTTGACGGGCGTGAAGTCCACCTTGAATGTGGGGCACCAGCGTGTGTAGTAATAACGTCCAAAAATGATGACCAAACTATACAAGACCTGTTGCGTCGCTAGGCTCCAGTATGAAAACCCTTTGAAGGCCATGGTCACGGCCACAGTACCCGAGATGACCAGTGCCGACAGTGATGTGATGGCTTTTTCCTTCATCTTCAGGTTCCTGACGAGCATCGCATTGGGCGAGATGCCAAGCGAGGAAAAAATGAACGCCAGAAAGACAAACCTTGACAATGGAATCAGGCGCGGCTGGTGAAAGAACGCAGCTATCAACGGCGCACACAGGAACAGTATTACATACAGCGACACGCTCATCCCCACGTTGAACCAGAACACCGAGTTGTAGTCGTTGTGACGGATGTCCTTGATGTTGACAAGGGCTACTCCAAAACCGCTCTCCTGCAAGTTGTTGGCAAGGAGTGTGAATATCGCCAGCATTCCCACAATGCCATATTCCTCGGGTGATAGCAGGCGGGCGAGAAAAATGCCGATAATCAGGTTGAGCAGCTGCATGCCACCGCTGCTCAAGAATCCCCAGAACAACCCTTGAGCTGTCTTTTCTTTCAGGTTCTGATTATCGATGCTTTCGTTCATTTTCCAGCCAGTATCATGTCAATCCACTCACGCACGCAAGCATCACCGCCGCGCCGTTCAAGGATGTGTATTCCCGGTATGCTTCTCACCTTCTCACAGGCATCGGCAGGGCAGGCAGGCCAGCCTACTGCTGACAGCAGGTCGTAGCAGTTCACGTCATCGCCCACATAGGCAACTTGTTGCAATTTAATGCCCATCTCATCACAGATTTCTCTGACCGCTGCCAGTTTGCCACCATCACGCGCACTTTGTTTGAGGTAATCAAGGCCCAGTTTGCGGGCACGGTTCACATTGATGGGTGTATTCTCGCTGGTGACGATGCCCACTTTGACGCCTGTGCGCTGCAACATCTGCAGGCCCATGCCGTCGCGGGTGTTGAATTTCTTGAACTCGGTACCGTCTGAGCCATAGTACATGCCTCCGTCGGTGAGTGTGCCGTCAACATCGGTCAAAAAAAGACGGATGTCATCGATGTGGGGAATTGCACCATTGGCTTTGCCAGACAACATAGCGTTTTCTTCTTCCATATATCTTATTTCACGTATTCTTCAATGTGATAACGCGGGCGGTGCTTGCTTTCGGTATAAATGCGCCCAATGTAGGCGGCAATGATGCTCAGGCAAACAAGCAGACAGCCTCCCACAAACCAGATGGATAGCATCAATGAAGCCCAACCTTGCACGCCGCGGCCCTGGCACAACGCCATGATGACATAAATCAGGATGCCAAGACTGATCAACAGGAACAACATGCCCAGGTAAAAAATGAGGCGCAAGGGCTTGACACTGAATGACGTGATGCCGTCGATGGCAAATGACAGCATCTTGCTCAACGGATATTTGCTCTCCCCGGCTTGGCGCTCCAATCGTTCATAAAAGACCGAATCAGCTTTGAATCCGAGTTGTGATACCAAACCGCGCAGGAAAAGATTACGTTCGTCATATTGACACAGGGTATCAACGGCACGACGACTCATTAACCTGAAGTCGGCGTGGTTATAGACCGACTTGACACCCATCCGTGCCATGAATTTATAGAAACTTTGAGCGCTGCAACGTTTAAAGAATGAGTCTGACCGGCGGTCGCTTCTCACACCATAGACAATATCATTGCCTGCGTCATATTTTTTTATCATCTCGGGAATGACATGGATGTCGTCTTGCAGGTCGGCGTCAATCGACACGGTCACATCGGCATCGGCGCGTGCGGTGTCAAGGCCTGCCATGAGTGCATTCTGATGTCCCGCATTACCCACAAGTTTGAGGCAGCGCACATGGAGGTCCCGATGGGCAAAGTCGGTAAGCAATTCCCACGTTCTGTCCCTCGAACCATCGTTCACATAGAGGATGTAACTATCGGCCGACACGAGATTGTCACCGATCATGCTGTCAAGCAATGTCCGCAAGCGCTCATTGGTTTGCGGCAGAACCTCTTCCTCGTTATAACAGGGCACGATGATAGATAAAACCGTATTTTTCATATTCTTTTGCTAAAGTCTTGCTTGTGACCAATCGGCAAAGTTACATTATTTTGACGTATTAAACAACACAATTATTGCAACCAAGGTTTTTTTCTTTTGTTTTGTGAGCCTGATGGGTGGCGGTTGGTATTTTTTTATTATTTTTGCAGTTTGAACTGAATAACCTTTTTTGACTATGATACTATCCATGACAGGGTTTGGCAAAGCCGTGAAGGTGTATAACAACAAAAAAATCACGGCCGAGGTCAAGTCCTTAAACAGCAAGCAACTGGATTTTGGAGCCCGCACGCCCCTTAATCACCGTGAAATAGAAATGGAACTGCGCAATCTTGTCTCCCAGGCGTTGATGCGCGGTAAAATTGACCTGTTTGTCTATTGCGAGCCCATCGAGGGCGCCACTTCGGGCACTGTCAACATTGCCATGCTGCAGCAGTACAAGGCGCAAATCGAGGAAATGGCCGAACAACTCAATATTCCGCAGCCCCAGGACTGGTATGCCACGCTGTTGCGCATGCCCGATGCCTTGAAGACCGACGCGAAATCCAATGAGGCCGATGAAGAGGAACTGCGAGTGGTGAAAGAGGTCGTTGCACAGGCTACCGAGCGGCTGATTGCCTTCCGCCGTCAGGAAGGTGAGCGACTGGCGACATTCTTTGAAGAGAAAATTGCTGCTATCCAGGATTTGCTCAACGAGGTGCCAAAATTTGAAGAGCCCCGTGTCCAGAAAATCAAATCACGCATCCTCGATGCTCTGGCCAAAATCAAAGAGGTGGACTATGACAAGAACCGCTTTGAGCAAGAATTGATATACTATATCGAGAAGCTAGACATCACCGAGGAAAAGATTCGCTTACAGAACCACTTGAACTATTTCTTGGAAACCTTGCATAGTGAGAATCCCGGTCAAGGCAAGAAGTTGGGCTTTATCAGCCAGGAAATCGGGCGTGAGGTGAACACGATGGGTTCCAAGGCCAATCAGGCTGACCTGCAGAATCTGGTAGTGCGCATGAAGGATCACCTGGAGCAGATTAAGGAACAGGTGCTGAATGTTTTGTAGGTTTCAGGTATTAGTTGTAGAGATTTATGGAACAGGGCAAATTAATCATTATATCAGCGCCATCAGGATCGGGAAAATCGACCATCATCGGGCGCATCATGCAAGACGAGTCGTTGAGGCTGGCCTTCTCGGTGTCTGCAACCACGCGTCCCCGCCGTGGGCAAGAGGTTCATGGAGTGGACTACTATTACAAGACAATTGAGGAGTTTCAGCAGATGATTGCCAATGACGAGCTGGTAGAGTATCAAGAGGTCTATGAAGGTCGCTACTATGGCACGCCCAAGAGCGAGGTGGAGCGCATCACTGGCATGGGAAAGAACGTGGTGCTTGACCTCGATGTGCTGGGTGGCGTTAACGTCAAGAAGATGTACGGCGACCGTGCCATCAGCATCTTTATCCAGCCGCCCAGTGTGGAAGTGTTGCGAGATAGGCTCATCAAGCGCGGCACCGACAGCATGGAGGATATCAAAGCCCGTGTTGACAAGGCCGAGTTTGAGATCTCCATTGGTCCGCAGTTTGATCACACCGTCATCAACGATGACCTCGACACCGCTGTCAATGAAGTCCACAACCTGATTGCCGACTTCATTTCACTTGAAGCGAAAGAATAAAATAATGAAGATTGGGATATTTGGAGGGTCGTTTGACCCGATACATACAGGACATGCTATCATTGCCCAGCACATCATCAGTAGCGGCATGGTGGACCGTTTGTGGTTCATGGTATCGCCGGTGAACCCGTTGAAGGAGGGCAAGGTGCGGCAGGTGGCCGATACCGATCGTCTGCGCATGGTTGAGATGGTTTCTCGCCCAATGGAGGGCGTCGAGACATCGGCATTTGAGTTCACCATGCCACGTCCTTCATATACCATCGACACGCTCAATGCTCTGCAGGCCAAATTCCCCAATGACGAGTTCTATCTGGTCACCGGTGGAGACAACTGGCAGATTTTCAACAAGTGGCGAAACAGCGAGGAAATCCTTGCCAAATATCATCTGCTCATCTATCCCCGTTTGGGATATGAGGTGAATATCCCCGACAGTCTGAAAGACCGCGTCACACTTGTAGATGCACCAATTATTGAACTCTCATCGACTGAAATTCGCGACCGGCTGGCCAACGGATTGAGTGTGCGCTATTATGTCCCCGACGAGGTACATGACTTCATCGAGCGCAAGCAGCTGTATCGCAATCTAGAAAAACAAGAATAACAATGGAGAAATTGACACCTAACGAGTTGGCGTTTATTGCTCTGGCCAACGAATATTGCCATGCGTTGGAGCGTGCTAGCGAGTGTGAGTCGCGCGACCAGTTTGTAGCCCAAATGCTCAAATTGCTGCCTCGCCTGTATATCACCATCAATGACATTGAGGATGATACCTACAGCGAGGAGTTTATCGAGCCGGCGCTCGAGGAAGACGTCTATGACCTGGTAAGAGATAGGGTAGGGCAAATCATGGCCGAGGAAGACATCTATCTGGAAGTCTTCATAGAAGACATGAAATATAGCGACACGCCCATCTCAGCATCCATTTCGGAGAATCTTGCCGATCTTTACCAGGAATTTTTCAACCTCATTCATTCAATTCAAGAGGCCTTGACCGAGACACAACACGAAATGCTGTGCCAGTGCAAAATCAATTTCATCAACTACTGGGGGCAGACGCTGTGCAACGTGCTCAGAGCGTTAAATGCCATTTATTACGGAATTTAAACAATCAAACATCATCATAATTATGAAGAAGACCGACAAATATGTGAGCTCGTTGCTGGAATTTCTGGACAACAGCCCCTGCAACTTCCTTGCAGTTGACACCGTGAAGAAAATCTTGACCGCTAATGGCTTCAAGGAAAAGAAAATTGACGATAAGATGACTGCGAAGGCAGGCGAGAAGTTTTTCTTTACCAAGAACGACAGCGCCGTCTTTGCCGTGCAGGTGGGAAAGAAAAAGCCTGCCGAAACTGGCTTTAAAATCATTGCTGCCCACAGCGATTCGCCGTGTTTCAGAATCAAGCCCGCCAGCGAGATTCCCGGTGACGGTGGCATCCTGCGCCTGAATACCGAGGTCTATGGCGGCCCGATTCTTTACACTTGGTTTGACCGTCCCCTGTCCCTGGCAGGCCGTGTCTTGCTCAAGGGAAAGGACGCGTTGCATCCTGTTACCAAGCTTATAAAGATTGATCGCCCACTGATGTGCATTTCGCATCTCGCCATCCACTTCAACCGCGCTGTCAACGAGGGCAACCACCTCTCAAAACAGAAAGACATGTTGCCCATCCTTGCTAAAATCAATAAGGATTTTGAGTGGCAAAACACGTTGCTCAACCTCGTTGCCGAAGAGTTGCAGGTCGAGACTGCCGATATTCTGGACTTTGACCTGATGCTCTATGACGTGAGCAAGGCAAGCCTGTTTGGACTCAACAACGAATTTATCTCGGCAGGCCGTCTTGATGACTTGAGCATGGTTCATGCCGCCATTACTGCCATCACCGAGGCCAAGGACAAAGACGCTACGCTCGTTGCCGCCATCTTTGACAACGAGGAAACCGGCAGCGGCACCAAGCAGGGTGCTCATTCACCCGTGCTGGGCAATATGTTGCTAAGGCTCATCATGGCCCTAGGCGGTGACTTCGAAGACTTTGGCCGTGCCGTTCATCGTTCGTTCATGATTTCGGCCGACAATGCCCATGCCTTCCATCCCAATTATCCTGAGAAATATGATCCGACCAATCATCCCTCGTTGGGCGGTGGACCGTGTGTCAAGGTCAATGCCAACTGCAAGTATATGAGCGATGCCCACTCGGCAGCCATCTTCAAGAGCCTGTGCGAGAAAGCCGATGCACCTTTCCAATACTTTGTGAACCACAGCGACGTGGCAGGAGGCTCCACTCTGGGTAACATCCTTACGGGGCAAATGGATATCGAGGGTGTTGACGTGGGCAATCCCGTGCTGGCTATGCACTCGGTGCGTGAGACCGGTTCGTGCGACGACCATGTGAACATGATTAAGGTAATGAAGCAATTCTTTAGTTGATAAATTGCCGAGTTAAAAACACGGCAACACAGGAATATCCATGGTGAGTTATCTGCAGGTTGAGGGACTGAGCAAGGCGTTCGGTGTCGATGTGCTCTTTGAGGACATCACTTTCGGCATTGCCGAGGGTGAGAAGATAGGCCTTATCGCCAAGAACGGAACAGGCAAGTCAACGCTGCTTGATATCCTCGCTGGCATTGCCTCACCAGACAACGGCACGGTCATCTACCGTAATAACCTGCGTGTGGGCTATTTGCCGCAGTTGCCTGACTTGGGCCCTGTCCATACTGTGCTTGATGCATGCCTGCATGGCGATGACCCGCGCTCTGCAGCCATTCATGCCTATGAAGAAGCATTGCGGACTGGCGACAGCGATGCCATGACTGCTGCTATTCAAGCGATGGATGCCAGTGTGGCGTGGGATTATGAAGAACGCTTCAAGCAGATTCTAACCCAACTCAAGATTACTGACTACAATCAGCCTGTCAAGGAATTGAGCGGCGGCCAGGTCAAACGTGTGGCGCTGGCTCGACTGCTGATCGACGAGCCTCAGATGCTCATCCTCGATGAGCCCACCAACCACCTTGACATTGACATGATCGAGTGGCTGGAAAACTACCTGCAGCGCAGTCGCGTCACCTTGTTGATGGTGACTCATGACCGCTATTTCCTGGATAACATCTGCAACCGCATCATGGAGATGGATCAGCACAGCATCTTCTCCTACAACGGCAATTACAACTACTATTTGGAGAAGCGTGCCGAGCGCATCGAGGCTCAAAATGCACAGGTGGAGCGAGCTCGCAATCTGCTGCGCACCGAGCTTGACTGGATGCGGCGTCAGCCACAGGCCCGTGCTCACAAGGCGCAATATCGCATTGATGCTTTCTATGACCTGCAGGAGCGTGCCCAGCAACGCCGCGACGACGGGGAGGTGGAACTGAATGTCAAGAGCGCCTACATCGGCAAGAAAATCTTCACTGCTCATCATGTGAACAAGCGCTTTGGCGACAAGGTGATTCTTGAAGATTTCAATTACACGTTTGCGCGTTACGAGAAACTGGGCATTGTGGGCGATAATGGGGTAGGCAAGACTACTTTCATCAAGCTGCTGCTCGATATCGTCAAGCCCGATAGCGGCTACTTCGAGATTGGCGACACTGTGAAGTTTGCTCACTATAGCCAGGAAGGCATAAAATTTGATGAGGGCAAGCGCGTCATTGATGCTGTGCGTGACATTGCTGAGTACATTTACTTTGACGAGAAGCACCACTATACAGCAATGGCGTGGCTCAATCATTTCCTGTTCACGCCGCAGGACCAGCAGAAGTTCATTGCCAAGTTGAGCGGTGGCGAGCGTCGGCGCCTCTACCTGGCCATGGTGCTGATGACCAAGCCCAATTTCCTCATCCTCGATGAGCCCACCAACGACCTGGATATTTCCACCCTTGAGATTCTTGAAGAATATCTGTCACAGTTCAACGGCTGCGTTATCATCGTCAGTCATGACCGTTTCTTCATGGACAGGACTGTCGATCACACGTTTGTTTTCACGGGCAACGGTCATGTCAAGGACTTCCCCGGCAATTACAGTGAGTATCGTGCTTGGAAACAGCGTCACGAGCAGGAGGCGGCTCAACTTGCCAAAGAGCAAGAGACGGCAAAGCCCAAGGAGAATACATGGGCCAACCGCAGCGAGCAAAAGCGTCTCAGTTTCAAGGAACAACGGGAACTGGAGCAGCTTAATCTGGACTTGGAAGCGCTCAACAAGGAAAAGGCCGAATTGGATGCTCTGTTTGCCAGTGGAGAAACGCTTGACGATGTCGCTGCCAAAGCCGCACGCTATCAGCAAGTGAAAGACCTGCTTGATGAGAAAGAAATGCGCTGGCTCGAGCTCTCCTCATGAAGAATAAAGTGACTTTTAACTTCTCACTTCTGGCATAATAATGTACGGCCTCGTTGACTGCAATAACTTCTTTGTTTCCTGTGAGCGGGTATTTGACCCACGGCTCAACGGGAAGAAAGTGGTGGTGCTTTCCAATAACGACGGCTGTGTCATTGCCCGTAGCAACGAAGCCAAGGCGGCTGGCATACCCATGGGGTGCCCGGCCTTCAAAATCAAGGAATATACTGACCCGCATCAGGTCGTCCAGCTGTCTGCTCGTCACATTCTGTACCGAGACTTGTCTGATCGCGTGATGAACCTGTTGGGACAAGAGGCCGAGAATGTGCAGCAGTATTCGGTCGATGAGGCATTCTTTGTTCTTCCTCACGAGGACGTGGAAACCAGTCACCGAGTGATGGCAGAGGTGGTTCGCAAGGTCAAACAATATGTGGGAATTCCCGTAAGTGTGGGCTTTGCCCCGTCGCGCACGCTCGCCAAGATTGCCAACCACATCGCCAAGCGTGACCCGCGCATTACCGACGGCGTTTATTGGCTCGTCAGGCCCGAAGCCATCGACATTATCCTGCGGCGCACACCCATCGAGGACGTGTGGGGAATCGGGCGCCGGTTGGCCTATTCGCTGAAGTCTCGTGGCATCGTGACGGCTGCCGACTTTGTGAAAATGCCGCCTTCGTTGGTGCGCTCATTATATTCTGTGACATTGGAGCGAACACAGCGCGAACTCATGGGCCATGACTGCCAGATTGCCAATCCCGTGACCATTGCCCATAAAACCATCATGACGTCTCGCACCTTCGGAAAAATCATCACCAGCCGCGACGAGATTGCCGATGCTGTGGTTTCGTTTGCCGAGAGAACTGCACGCCAGCTGCGTGACGAGAGAAGTGTTGCCTGCAGCATCATGACCTACGTCAGGGGCGACCGTTTTCGCGAGGACTTACCATTCTACTCCAACTCCTGCCAACTTCGTCTTGACACCCCCTCAAGTGACACGATGACCATTGTTCGTCAGGCGCTCAACGCCTTGAATAACATCTGGCGTGACGGCTATGCCTATCGCAAGGCAGGCGTGATGGCGCTTGATATTGAGCATGGCAGTGGCATCCAGCTCAATGTCTTTGACCCCGATGATCATGGCAAGCTTCGGCGTCTGATGAACAGCATCGATGGCATCAACAACATGTACGGTCGTCGCTCAATCAAACTCGTCCCCGGCCTGCAACGCGGCGAATGGTCACCAACCCAAAACCACTTCAACGCCATTAGCCGCACCCTTCACTTCTATACCGGCATGCTCCACACCTGTCCACCAAATTCTCATGAAAACCAGGAAAGTGATGTGAGTCAGGAGAATATAGAAAGAATAGAGGATCTAGAATGACTAGACCCTCTAGAGTGATTGATAAAAATTGGGTGATTGTTAATCCTTGAGTGAATAGGTAACCGTGGTGACGACGCGCACTTTCTTGATCCAAGGCGTGTACTCGTCACGGTTTTCGATGGAGAACTGGCCCTGATCGGCGCTCACGATCTTGTTGAGTTTGCTGTGTGAGTTCTTGGCAAACTGTTCGGCTGTGATTTGTGCATTCTCGATGGCCTCCTGCATCATCTTGGGCTTCATCTCCTTGAATGCGACAAATTCGTAATGAATCTGATTTTCGTAGCTGTCACCCGTGATGGCAACGCCCTCACGCAACAAGTCGCCCTGCTTGGCAATAAGCTTGCGCACTTGGTCCACATTCTTGCTCGTGACGGTAAGCACCGAAGTCACGATGTAGCGATAGGCCTTGTTCGTTTCATATTCACGCGCGGTCAGGTCGATCACCTGAGGCGCATTCAGGCTGATTTCCTCCTGCTTGACACCGCCTTTAATCAAGAATGCCTTGATTTTGGCCTGAGTGGAAGCGATGCGGTCATACAGCCCCGGCAGGTCGTTTCCCACCTCCTTAGAGACGATGGGCCATGTTACCTTGTCGGCCGGCACTTCCTGCTCGGCAAGACCCTTTACACTGACCTTGCGGTCCTTACTTGCAAAATCATCAATGCCGGCCTTGATAAACCAGCCCAGCGAGAACACGCTCAGCGCAATCAGGGCGGCCGAAATAATCATCTTCTCTTTCATAGTCGTGCTAGATTGAAGTTACTAAATCATCAATTTGCATAGATAACTGCAAAACTCGCGCCAAATTGTGTCAAGCAAGAAAAAAATTATCTCTTGCATTGATATAGTTCCCCTTAGGAGACAAAAAAATACCCAAAGTATCACGAATGATGTTGAAATTAACTAATTTTGCAGAAAATATAATAATGATGGATATTCAAAACAATGTCGCAACCTTTAATGCCGATGAATTAAAAGCACGGTTCAATCCTGAAGGCTCTCCTCTGCGCCGTCAGCAACTGATAATGCTCGATATGCTAAAAGAGTTGGACCGCATTTGCAGGAAATATGATATTCCTTATTTTCTTTATGGAGGAACTCTGCTAGGAGCGTTTCGTCACAATGGGTTCATCCCATGGGACGACGACCTTGATGTGGCTATGTTGTTAAGTGATTACAAGCGCTTGGCAAAAGTGTTGCCCAATGAATTGCCTGACGACATCGCTTTCCAAAATAACGATAGCGATAAGAACTATTTCTTCTTTATCCCTAAATTGAGGGACAAACACTCTTTTCTTGCCGAAGCCAATTTCGACAAAGTCTTTAAGGAACGTGGCATTTACATTGATATATTTCCGCTTGATAGAATTCTCCCATGGGCTCAAAAACTACGCTTGCAGAGCATGGCCTACAATTTTTATCGTGCAGGCAATGGCAATGCTGAGGCTATGCGCAAAATCAGGGCTTTGACTTGGTTTAACCGTCACATATCATTTCCATTGTTGAGGTGTATTAGTAGGTTAAGTGGCACTAAGGCACTAATGTGTGACTTTGGTATTCCATTCCACAATGTATATGATATGCATGATATCTTCCCCTTGAGAACCCATGAATTTGAGGGAATCCAGTTCCCAGTTCCTGACAATAGCCATCATATGTTGCAAATCATGTATGGCGACTATATGGAACTCCCTGGCGACCTCGACAACGTCTATCACCACGTCGAGCGCCTTGAATTTTACGACTAATAATGAGATAAACTAATATAATGCAAGCGATAATTTTGGCGGCAGGAATGGGCCGCAGATTAGGCAAATACACCCGAGACAATACCAAGTGTATGTTACCAGTCAATGGTGTCAGGTTGATTGACAGGATGTTAGAGCAACTATGTCAACTCAATCTGTCTCGTCTTGTCTTGGTCGTTGGATACAAAGGCAAGGAATTGATGGACTACATCGGTGATCGCTATGAGGACAGGTTGCATATCGAGTATGCCGAGAATCCCGTCTATGACAAGACCAACAACATCTATTCCTTGGCTCTCGTCAAGGACAAGATGGTCGAGGACGATACACTGCTCATTGAGAGTGATTTGATTCTTGACGACAGCCTCTTCCAGATGATTCTGGACAATCCGTATCCTAATCTTGCCCTTGTGGCTAAGTATGAGACCTGGATGGACGGCACGATGGTTCGCATCGACAAGGATAACAACATCGTCAACTTTGTACCCAAGAAGGCTTTCAAGTATTCCGAGGTGGACACTTATTATAAAACCGTGAATGTCTACAAGTTCAGCAAGGAGTTCTCTACCCAGGTCTACGTGCCGTTCCTCGATGCCTATTGCAAGGTGATGGGCAACAATGAATATTACGAGCAAGTGTTGCGCGTGATTACCTTGCTGGATCAGGCCAATCTCAAGGCTTTGCCCATCGGGGATAAGCCGTGGTATGAAATTGATGATGTTCAGGACAAGGACATTGCCGAGGCCATTTTCTCACCCGAGAAAGACCGGTTGCAGAAGCATCATGTGAGGTACGGTGGGTATTGGCGGTTCCCAAAAATGCTGGATTTCTGTTATCTTGTCAATCCGTTCTTCCCGCCCAAACGAATGCGAGACGAGATGCGTGCTAACTTTGACGAACTCTTGACACAGTATCCCAGTGGCATGGCAGTGAATTCGCTGCTGGCTGGAAAGTATTTTGGGGTTAGCAATCAGTATATCATCGTGGGAAATGGTGCTGCCGAACTGATTAAGAGCCTGATGGAACAGTTCATGGAAGAGGGCAGCAAGGTGGGTGTCGTGTATCCTACATTTGAAGAGTATCCCCATCGCCTGACAAAGGATGCCATCGTGCCGTTTTATCCAGAAGACCCTGACCTTCACTATTCAGCCAATGATTTGAAGGCTTTCTTCGAGTCACGGGATATCAAGGCGTTGCTGCTCATCAATCCTGACAATCCTTCAGGAAATTTCATTCCCAAGGGTGAGGTGCTCTCTTTGGCGATATGGTGCGCTCAACGCGGCATCAGGCTGATAGTTGACGAGTCGTTTGTGGATTTTTCGGACGGAGGACCGGCCAATTCCTTGCTAAATGATGATATTCTTGAGCAATATCCCGGGTTGTTGGTCATGAAGAGCATCAGCAAGTCCTATGGCGTTCCCGGATTGCGGCTTGGTGTCTTGGCTGGCGCTGATACCGCTTTGCTTGACAGGATGAAAAAGGATGTGGCCATCTGGAACATCAACTCGTTTGCTGAGTTCTACATGCAGATCTTCAACAAGTATGAGACTTTCTATAAGAATGCTTGTGCCAGCTTTGTGAGTGAGCGCAATCGTTTTGCTGAACAATTATCCTCAATTCCTTATCTTCGTGTCATTCCCTCACAGGCCAATTACTTCCTGTGTCAGGTGACTAAGCACTACACATCCAGGCAGTTGACCGAGAGGCTGTTGAATGACCATAACATACTGATCAAAGACTGTAACACCAAAACGGGTCTTGAAGGAAAGAATTTCGTCAGGATTGCCATTCGCGACGAGAAGGACAACAACCGGCTTGTGGATGCACTCAAGAGCCTGAGCGGATTGAATATATGTATTTGTGGCGGTGGCAATTTGGGCCATGTGATGGCCGGTTATCTGGCCTCACAAAGACGTCATCGTGTGAGCGTCCTGACAGGGCATCCCGATAAATGGTCCGATACATTGATGATCAATGTGAAGAATTCGGGCGGTTCCGAAACATTGAACGGCAAGCTGAATCTCGTGACGGATAGCGCCGAACAGGTCATTCCAGATGCCGATATGGTCTTCATCTGCCTGCCTGGTCCACACATCAAGTCCATGCTTGAGCAGATTAAGCCATATCTGAATAAGAATACGATTGTTGGCACCATTGTCTCTAATACTGGCTTCTTCTTTCATGCCCATGAAGTGATTCCGACACAAACCGTTTTTGGTTTCCAGCGTGTTCCGTTCATTTCAAGAATTGTTGAATACGGAAAAGAAGCCGATCTCTTGGGCTCTAAGAAGTCGCTCAGCTTGTGTGTGGAGAACGGCAACGGGAATGCGATACGCATGACGATAGAACACTTACTGCACACCCCTGTGAAGTTGTTAGGGAATTTCTACGAGGTGAGTCTCTCTAACAGCAACCCGCTGTTGCATCCTGCAAGGCTCTATACCATGTGGAAGGACTGGAACCCTTCAGTGCAATATGATCAGATTCCGCCTTTTTATGCCGAGTGGGATGACGATGCCTCTCAATTACTCATTGACATGGATAATGAGTTGCAGGAATTGTTGAAACACTTGCCGGTAGACCCGATGAGTGTGCCATCAATTCTTGATTACTATGAGTCGACCGATGCTTCATCATTGTCCCGCAAGATTCGTTCTATTCCGGCATTCAAGTCAATCATGTCACCAATGAAGCAAACTGAGGACGGCTTTATCCCTGATTTGGATAGTCGATATTTTACCGAGGACTTTGAATGTGGAACGTTTTACATTCGTGACACTGCCAGATTGAACGGTATCGAGACTCCGGCGATTGACAGGGTGTGTGAATGGTATGAAAAGTTGAAATTACTAAAGCAATAGTTATCTTTAATTAAAAAAACTGCTGGCTCTCATCCTTGCGGGTGGGAGCCAGTAGCTTGTGGGTTGTAAAAAGAACGGGGTTCTTCTTATGCTTCGGGAGCAGCCTCCTCAGCGGCGGGTGCTTCCTCGGCGGGAGCTTCTTCAGCAGGTGCCTCAGCGGCGGCAGCCTCCTGAGCAGCCTTGGCAGCCTCAGCCTCGGCAGCGGCCTTAGCGGCAGCGATCTCGGCTTTCTTCTTGGCTACGGCCTCGGCCTTTGCCTCGTTCTTCTTGGCCTCCTCAGCGATGGCTTTCTTGTTAGCAGCCTTCTTGTCGTCGCGCTCCTTGTTGCGGATAGCGTCGAGCTTAGCCTGCTTCTCGGCCTTCCAGGCCTCGAAACGCTTCTGAGCCTCTTCCTCGGTGAAAGCGCCCTTCTTGACGCCGCCCTGGAGGTGCTTCATCAGCATCACACCCTCGCGAGAGAGAATGTTGCGAACAGTGTCGGTGGGAATTGCACCAACATTGATCCAATAGAGTGCACGTTCGAAATTCAAACTGATGGTAGCAGGATTAGTGTTGGGGTTATAAGAACCAATCCTCTCAATAAATCTACCATCTCGTGGTGCCCTGCTATCGGCAATAACAATAGGATAGAACGCATAGTCCTTGTGACCGTGGCGCTGCAATCTGATCTTTGTTGCCATAATTCTAACAGTTTAAATTTTTAAAATATCATTATTAAATCTCATAAAAAAAGTGACCTTGTTTAAGGGTCACTTCTCATTGTTGTCCTGGAAGGATTCGAACCCTCGCAAGCGGAACCAGAATCCGATGTGCTACCATTACACCACAGGACAATTCCAAATTGCGACTGCAAAGGTAATGCTATTTTTGAAACTGGCAATAAAAAATCCAACTTTTTTTCAAAAAAAAATTCTCAGGCCCCAAAAACGGCGGTTATAGCACATCATCTATTCGTCTATACAAGTTAAGTTTGTCCAAATAGATGAGCTGTTTTATTTGTTCTTGCGTTTGGGGACGCGCTTTGAGACGCTGATGGCGCCGGTGGGGCAGACGAGGCGGCACAGGTGGCAGCCCACACACTTGCTGCCCACGAGGCGGGGCTTGCGGTCCTCGCCAAAGGTGATCGCCTGGTGGCCGCCGTCCATGCAGGAGACATAACAACGTCCGCAGCCGATGCATTTCTCGGTGCCAAAGATGGGGAATACGACAGTGTCACGGTCCAGGTCGCTGGGTTTGGTGAAATTGGGCAGCTGCTCTCCCACCAGGGTTGACAGCTTGTTGATGCCACGGCTGGCCATGTAGTGCTGAAGGCCCAGCTTGAGGTCATCGATGATGCGGTAGCCATACTGCATCACGGCGGTGCATACCTGCACATTGCTGCATCCCAGCTGGATGAACTGGAGTGCGTCTTGCCAGGTCTCGATGCCGCCGATGCCGCTCAGCCTCAGGTTCTTAAGAATGGGGTTCATGGCCATCTCAAGGATGAAACGCAGGGCGATGGGCTTGACGGCTCGTCCCGAAAGTCCCGACACGGCCCATGAGCCCGACACCTGGGCGCGTTCATCCATGGTGACGCTCTTGATGGTGTTGATGGCACTGATCGCGTCGGCCCCAGCGAAATGGGCACCGATAGCAGGGTCACTCATCATGGTGATGTTGGGTGTCATCTTGGGGATGACGGGGATGGATACCGCGTGCTTGACATAGGCGGTGAAGAAGGTCACCAGCTCGCGATCCTGCCCCACATCGCTGCCCATACCCGTCGCACGCATCTGCGGGCACGAGAAGTTCAGCTCCACGGCATCGACGCCGGCAGCCTCGGCTCTCTTGGCCAGTTCGATCCACTTTTCTTCGGTCGAACCCATAATGGATGCCACGACAATTTTTGACGGATAATTCTGTTTCAAGCGATGCAGGATGTCAAAATCGACCTCGGGCGGATTCTCGCTCAATTGCTCCATGTTGCGCAATGCGTTGAAGTCACCGTTGTCTCCCTCACGGTGCAAGACGTCAAATCGTGGCGACACCTCGTTGATGTCATCTAGGCAGATGGTCTTGTAGAAGACGCCAGCCCACCCGGCATCAAAGGCGCGTGCCACCATCTCATAGTTGGTACAGATTGATGATGAAGCCAGGAAGAACGGGTTCTCGCAGGGCATGCCGCAGAAGTCGATGGCCAGGCTCGGCAGGTCGGCACGGGTTGCCTCCGGCAACTGGCTCACTATCTCCTTGATGCGGATGGGACGGTCGTAGTGGATGCATGCCTGTTCGGCCCTCTCCAGGTCGCTCTCGTCGCAACCTGCAATCCACTGGCGGGCAATACTCTCGTTGCCAAAACGCACGGCACGAATGGCCCTGGCCACATCACCCTTGCCGCAAGCACGGCTACACGGCGCATTCTCACAAAGCAGACAACGGGCTGCTTCTGCCTTGATGTTTAATTGCTTCTTGATCATATCTTTATTTTATACTTGATTATTATCTGTTTATGATGTGCTGCCGGCACAATCACTCGAAGCGCATCGTTGCCGTGGGCTTGATGGTCGAGATGATGTGGCTGGCTCCCAGCAGGGTGAGGTAGGAGACAATAATGATGCCCACGTTGAGCAGCACCAGAGCGGTGACACTCAGGTGAATGGGAACGTAGGGCATGTAGTAGGATGCCGGGTCGAGGCGCACGATGTGGCAGTACTTTTGCAGCAGCGCCAGCCCGATGCCGATGATGTTACCGATGATGAGGGCCTTGAGAATGAGTTTGCCCGTCATGTAGATGAAGATGCGGCGAATGCTGCCGTTGGTAGCGCCCATGGCCTTGAAGTTGCCGATGACGCGGATGCGTTCAAGCACAATCATCAGCATGGCCGAGATGAGAGTGAAGGCGGCGACAATCATCATGAGCGTGAGGATGATAACCACATTCATGTCGAGCATCTGCAGCCATGCAAAGAAGGGCAGGTTGTTCTGCTGCGTGGTGGTGACAAAGAACAGATTCTTGCTCTCGTGCTCGACGGTGTTCTCGGCAAGCAGGGAGTAGAGCTCATAGGCGTGGCCCTCCAGATCGCGGGTGTCATTCATGTTGATGGCCACCTGGGTACCGGTGTCGCCGTTCCAGCCGTTCACGCCCTGAATCACATTGGCGCCTCCCACAATATAGGAACCGTCAAAGGCCTCTAGATCGGTCTCAAACACGCCACTGACAGTGAGATTGCGCACTTTGATGTTATTGTCAATGAAATAGGTGGGCACTTTGTCTCCGGCATGCAGCCTCAAGCGGTCGGCAACGGTCTTGCCGATGATGATTTGGTTAGACGATGCCGTGTCGCTCACAATGGGGATGTCACCCTCGATCATTTTGCTCTTGAGATACCTGAAGTCATATCCCTCGTCAACGCCGCGCATGATAATGCCCATGAAATCTTCTTCGGTCTTGAGGATGGCACTCTTGTCGGCAATCAGGCTGATGCTCTCGACCTTAGGTGCAAAGTCGCTGTTGGCCGAAATCGCCTCGCGCACCTCGCGGCCGTTGACGGTGGCATAATTATCGTCGATGCCCAGAGCGGCATTTGTCACCCGCAGGTGGGCGTCAAGATGCAGAATCTTGCCTGTGATTTCACCCTTGAAGCCCATCACAATGGCGATGGACAGTATCATCACAATCACGGCCAGCACAATGCCCACAAGGGCTACAGTGAGGCTCGGAGAGCCTTTTTGCCGCCCGTTATCAAGCTTCATGCGCTGCGCTATGAACAGTTCGTGATTCATTTCAACATTGCAAAAGTAATGAAAAGATTCCAAAATGTTGGCCGAAAAACGATTTTAATGCGAATAACGCTAACAAAACGAATTCGACGAAGCCGGCAGCTGCTCAGACGAAACCGCAGAACCGTACTCATAACGGCTTACCTGCATATAAAACAGAACAAAGTTTCTGATACTCAGAAGAAGATGAATGAACTGCCCGAGAAGCAGATCAAGGAGCATCAGAAACTCAATGAGGAGGTAGCCAAGGCCCAAGGTAATGGCAAGGGAGATGGGAAAATATAATTGAAGTAGAATAAATTGCAGTAAACAGTTGGTCCAGTTGGTCTTATTTGACTAATTAGACCAACTGTTTTACCCACTCAATACTCGCCTCACTCGCCGACAAGAGATAATTAAATCTAAAACCCCATTAAACCATTTTATATTTTTTCAATCTATATAACAGAGAGTTTTAATTATTAACTTCTAAACATTAAAGGTATGAAAAAGGTATTAATATTAGCGATGGTTTTCTGCTTTGTAGCAGTACCTGCAGCGCAATCACAGGGTAGAGTAGTGCGTGACTCCCGACTGGTTCTTCCTCCCAAAACGTGTATGTACAGCCAGCAGTCAAGTGATCGAACTTTGAGGGCTCAGATGGGCGTTAGGGAAGGTCGCCCCTCCAATAGCAATGTTCCGACGCAGTCCTATCTCCGAAACAATCATGATCTCAATCAGGCTAATTCCATTTACTGGGGCAGTGATTTATGTTCCTCTGATCTCACAAGGGCTAGAGTGAATTACTACTATGCCAAGAAGGAATTGTATGCAGTCCAGGAAAAGCAGCTTGATGAGGAAAAGAAGTCGCTTGAGTTACATGCTAAACAGCTCAGTGAACGCAAAAAACTCAAGGAAAAGATGGTCAAGGCCGAAGGCAATGATAAGCAGATGCGCAAACTGGAGGCTAAGCGTAAGAAGTTTGAAAGCAAAGCCATTAAGCAAAACCTCAAGGCTCAGCAGAACTACGAGAAGGCTGCCATGAATGTGAAGAAAGCCGAGGAGAATCTCGAGAGGGCCCGTCAGAACGTTGAGAAGTACATTTAGGACTAAACTGTAATGACATAAAAGGGACTGGTGATTGAAAAGGTGGCCAGTCTCTTTTTATTAATGAACAAAAAATGAAAAAGCAACTATTAACTGTTCTCTGTGAATGGTTAACTAAAAAATCACTATCTTTGCACGATTTTTAGAACAGACACTGAATGGACTATCAACTCATAGCCACGACAAGCGGCACCAATGCCCGCGCCGGTCTCATCACTACCGACCATGGCCAAATCGAGACGCCCATCTTCATGCCGGTTGGCACGGTGGGGGCGGTCAAGGCGGTACACATGAGCGAGCTGCGCAACGACATCAATGCCCAGATTATCTTGGGAAATACCTACCACCTCTATTTGCGGCCTGGCATGGACATCATTGAGCGGGCTGGCGGTCTGCACAAGTTCAATGGATGGGACCGTCCCATCTTGACCGATAGTGGCGGCTTTCAGGTGTTCTCGCTTGCCGAGAACCGCAAACTCACCGACGAGGGCGTGACCTTTCGCAGCCACATCGACGGCAGCAAGCACCTGTTCACCCCTGAGAAGGTGGTGGACATTGAACGCACCATCGGCAGCGATATCATGATGGCTCTGGACGAGTGCCCGCCTGGCACGAGCGACTATAATTATGCCCGCAAATCGTTGACGCTGACGCACCACTGGCTGGAACGTGGATGGAAACACTTCAAGAATACCCAGCCCCGCTATGGTCACAGCCAGGCCTATTTCCCCATTGTTCAGGGCTGTGTCTATAAGGACCTGCGTCAGGAGTCTTCCAAGTTTGTGGCCGATTTGGGTGCCGACGGCAATGCCATTGGCGGACTTGCTGTGGGCGAGCCCACCGAGGTGATGTATGAGATGATTGAAATTGTCAACGACATCCTGCCTCAGGATCGTCCCCGCTATCTCATGGGTGTGGGCACTCCTGCCAACATTCTCGAGGCCATTGACCGCGGTGTGGACATGATGGACTGTGTGATGCCCACCCGCAACGGCCGCAACGGCATGCTCTTCACCCGTCACGGCATCATGAACATGCGCAACAAGAAATGGGCCGACGATTTCTCGCCCTTGCAGGAAGACGGCCCCTCGATAGTGGACCAGATGTATAGCAAGGCCTATGTGCGTCACTTGTTTATCGCTCAGGAAATCCTTGCCATGCAGATTGCCAGCATCCACAATCTGGCCTTCTACTTGTGGCTTGTGGGTGAAGCACGCCGCCACATCATCGCGGGTGACTTCCCCGCATGGAAAAAGCAGATGCTCCATGATGTGCAAGTGAGGCTTTAGTTATTAGGCTTTAGGTTTTAGGTTTGATGGAAGAGGAACTCAACGGCATAGGGCAGACGGTAGACTCTGAGGTCTTGGAAAAATCTGAGAACTCCGTGCCTTCAGTACCTGCCGAGAACTCTGCAGCTTCCCAGCCGGCACCTGATACCCGCAAGCGCTATCCGTGGTACTACGTCAAGCGCTTCGACCGCTATATCATCAAGCATTTCCTGGGCACCTTCTTCTTCGCCATCCTGTTGCTGTTCGCTATCGTGGTGATGTTCGACATCAACGAGAAACTCGATGCTGTGCTCACGGCGCCCATCAAGGCAACGGTGTTCCAGTATTTCATGAACTTCCTGCCGTTTGTGCTCAGCCAGTTCAGCCCGTTGTTCACCTTCATCTCGGTAATTTTCTTTACCTCGCGCCTTGCCGACCGCAGCGAGATTATCGCTATGCTCTCCAATGGCATCAGTTTCCATCGCCTCACGCTGCCTTATCTCTTCTCGGCAGCCGTGATTGCTTTGGGCAGTTACCTGCTTGCAGCCTACATCATCCCACCGGCCAACATCGAGCGCATTGCCTATACCAACAAGTGGGTGAAGAACAAGGAGGTCATCTATGGCGACAACATCCAGCTCCAGGTCAGGCCGGGTGTAATGGCCTACATGGCCCGCTATGACAATACCACGCGCAGCGGTTTCCGCTTCTCGCTCGAGGAGTTTGACGGCACTACCCTCAAATCCCGCCTGACGGCCGAAAACATCAAGTATGACTCTGTGGGCTTGTGGACAGTGCGTCAGTACACCATTCGCAATTTCAAGGGTATGAAAGAGACGATGACCAAGGGCACCGTGATGGATACCCTGCTCAATATCGACCCGCGCGATTTCCTCATCTCCAAGAATGACGAGCAGACGATGACCTCTCCCCAGCTCAAGGAGTACATCAACAAGCAGAAGGCCCGTGGCGTTGCCAATATCAAGAATTTTGAGATAGAATATGAGCGGCGCATCGCCATGACTGCCGCAGCTTTCATCCTCACCATCATTGGCCTCTCGCTCTCGTCACGCAAGGTTAGGGGAGGCATTGGCCTGAACATCGGCTTGGGACTCTTGCTCAGCTTCTCCTATATCCTATTCATGACGGTGACTTCGACATTTGCCGTCTCGGGCTATACCAGCCCACGTGTGGCCATGTGGATTCCTAACTTTGTCTATATCATCATCGCCGCAGTCCTCTATTACCGCGCTTCGAGGTGACGAATACTATTCCATAGACGGCCGCCGTGTCGACAAGATGGAGGACGGCGTGAACATCATTCGCATGACCGATGCCAATGGCAACGTTACCACCAAGAAGGTGCTCAAGTGACCTGTTTGCGCCAATTTAAGTAATTAAACCACAAGCCCTGTACACAAGTCTAAGTGTGCGGGGCTTATTTGTTGCCCTATGGTCAAAAAATGAGCAGTAATGAAAAAAATAATGTTGTTTTTGCTTTATTTTATAATAATGTCTAACTTTGCAAGTTGAACATAAAAAAACAAATTTAAGTATATGAGAAAGTTATTGGTTTCATTTTTTGTTTGCCTGCTGGCCGGCATTGGCATTGCTCATGCGCAATTGCCAGCCGTGACACTCAAGACTATCGACGGTACTACGGTTCAGACCGAGTCGCTGAACAACGACGGCAAACCGTTTATTATCGACTTCTTTGCCACATGGTGCAAGCCCTGCAACCGTGAACTCTCGGCCATTGCCGAGGTCTATGACGAGTGGCAGGAGGAGACGGGCGTCAAGATCTTTGCTGTGAGCATCGACCAAGCCCAAAACATCAACAAGGTAAAACCTCTGGTGGACCAAAACGAGTGGGAATATGACGTTCTGCTTGATCCCAACAGCGAGTTCCTGAAAGCTTTGGGCGGCCAGATGATCCCCTACGTGGTGGTGGTTGATGGCAACGGCAATATCGTGTCCAAACACAGTGGATATACAGACGGGGCCGAGAACGAGCTTATTGAGGAAGTACGCAAATTGCTTGCAGAATAACGCCTCTTGACATGGGTTGTTTTAATCGTTTGAAGCTATTGCTGGTGCTTGCGGCATTATTGCCTGCCACTGCGGCCCTTGGCCAGGTGACATTGAGCGGTAGCATACAGAGTGACGTGCTCATTCCGCAAGACGACGAGAAAATCGGTACCGAGCATTATAGCGAGTGGGCCCTCACCAATACCTATGTGGACCTGAACCTAGGCAGCAAGTTTGTTGATGCTGGCGCCCGGTTCGAGTTTTTGAAGTACCCTCTTCCCGGCTATGAAAGTGATTTCAAGGGATGGGGAGTACCGCACTTCTATGTCAAGGGACATTACAAGAATGTGGAACTCACCGTGGGTGACTACTATGAGCAGTTCGGATCGGGATTTGTTCTTCGCACCTATGAAGAACGCTCGCTGGGAATCGATAATGCCCTGCGTGGTGCCCGACTCGCTTACAAGCCTGTCAATGGAGTTAGCATCAAGGCACTCACAGGCAAGCAGCGCCGCTATTGGCATCACAACGATGCCCTCGTGAGCGGTGCCGACGTGGAGCTGGAGTTGGGACAACTCATTAAGCCCTTGGAGCAAGCCGGCACAAGTCTCACGTTGGGCGCATCATGGGTAAACAAGCATGAGGATCCCGATGCTGATGCCATCTTTGTCGATGCGACACACAAACTCAATCTGCCCAAGTATGTCAATGCTTGGGATGCACGCGTAAACTTCACCCACAAGGGATTCAGTGTGCTTGCCGAGTATGCCCAAAAGACGCAGGATCCCTCGTTTGACAATGGTTACCATTATGGCAAGGGAAATGTGGCCATGCTCAGCACTTCCTATTCCAAGAAGGGAATGAGCGTGCTGCTGCAGGCCAAGCGCAGTGAAGGCATGTCCTTCCGCAGCCGCAGGAGCATGAACGGAACGTCAAGCTTTATCAACCACCTGCCGGCCTTTACTCATGACCACACCTATGCTCTTGCCGCGGCCTATCCTTATGCCACCCAACTCGATGGCGAATGGGCATTTCAGGCCGAGCTTGGCTACTCGTTCAAGAAGAACACCACGATGGGTGGCAAATATGGCACAAAGGTGATGCTGAATTTCTCTCATGTGCGAGGTATCGAAAAGGGAGATGTCAAGAATCCTGTTGCCGCAGGTCGGATTATGGGCAGCGATGGCTACAAGTCTTCCTTCTTCAAGATGGGCGAGCTCTATTATCAGGATTTTAATGTGGCGATTGACAAGCGCTTCACACGCGATTTCTCGATGATTCTCATGTACATGAATCAGCGTTACAACATGACGGTGGTAGAAGGTCATGGCGGAATGGTCAAATCCAACATCATCATTGCCGATGGCAAATATAAAATCTCGCCAAAGGTAACATTGCGGTGTGAGGCTCAGTACAACTTCTGTAAGGGCGATGAGGGCGATTGGGCATTTGCCCTGGCTGAGCTCTCGCTGGCACCGCACTGGATGTTTACCGTGAGTGACGAGTGGAATTGTGGCGAGACCGATCTGCACTACTATCAGGCTTTGGTGACCTATAACCTCAAGTCACACCGCATTCAGGCAGGCTATGGCCGCACCGACGACGGTTACAACTGCTCGGGTGGCGTCTGCCGTTGGGTTCCTGCGTGCAAGGGTTTCACGTTCTCCTATAATTACAGTTTCTAAAGATGAGAAAGATATTTTTAACCATATTGGCACTGGCAGCGTTGATGTTTGTAGCGTGCGATGAGGTGGGCCAAGCCGATCGTCTCACCTATGTCGAGCCACCTGAAGTGAGCCGCGCAGTGCTCATCGAGGATTTCACCGGCCAGTACTGTGTGAACTGTCCCCGAGCCACCGAGGAAATCGAACGCCTTGTCGAGGAATATGGAGACTCCGCGGTAATTGCCGTGGCCATCCATTCCGGACCGTTCAGTAAGAGTCAAGGAACTTTCACGCCACTCTATACGGCCCAGGGAGATGAATATTTCAATCATTGGGGACTGTCGGCACAGCCAATTGGACTGGTGGACAGGCTTTTCTCGTCAACCCCCTTTGATTTTACCGATTGGGCTGGCGCCGTAAATTATGAACTTGGCATTAAGGCCCCAGTCTCAATCTGGGTGGATGCCTTCTTGGATGACAACGATGAGGTAGATGTCAGCGTTGAGGTCATCGGTCTTGACTCGGCACTTGTCAAGGGCAAGCTGCAGCTATGGATGGTTGAGGACAGTATCGACAGTTTTCAGTTGATGCCAGGCGGAGGTCGCGAGGAGCATTATAACCACATGCACGTCTTTCGTGCAGCCCTCAATGGGGCATGGGGTGATGACCTTAGCGTCAACCATGGCGAGGTATTTCAGAAGAATTATTCTTTCCCGATGGATCCTTCATGGGAACCTGCCCATTGTGCCATTGTCGCCTTTGTGTATGACGAAGATGGTGTAAAGCAGGTAATAAAGTTTAAATTGGATTATTAACTATAGATTACATAAATCGAAATGAGAAGACTTTTTACGTTATTCAGTTTAATGGCCTTGGCGGCTTGTCCGTTGCTGGCTCAAGACATCGATGAGACTTTTGTGTTTGTCGATGAGAATTATGAAGTCATTGAGAATGGTGCCACGATTGTACGCAACCTGGTGGAGACTACCGATGATGGCCAAGAAATCATCAATTCGGGTATATCGGTTCTTGACAATGGTGCTGCTTCTAATGTCTATCTGAAGATGAAATACAGCATCGTCCAGATTGACAACGGCAGTTTCCAGATTTGTTTCCCTATGACTTGTAACACGCAGACTCAAGTGGGCTCCTATATCACCGCTCCAGGTCAAGTCATGAACGGCCTTCAGAATATCCAGAGTGAGTGGTTCCCTGCCGAGGATGGCGCCTGCATTGTTATTTTGACAATTGAGACGTTTACCCGCGGAAGCGGATTTCCTGCTACCTATACTCATTTGGGAGATGGCCCGAGCATTACCTTGAAATTTGTCAAGGGCGGAGCACCTGAGCCCTTGCGTGGTGACGTGAACGGTGATGGCGAGGTGAACATTTCGGATGTCAACGCTGTAATTGACGCTATTCTTGCATCGTATGGATATGAGTCGGTCGACGTGAACAAGGATGGCGAGGTCAATATTGCCGATATTAATGCTGTTATCGATATCATCCTGAATCCGTCTCATCTTATTTGAAATGGATGGTTTGACATGAAGAACTGTACAACCTATTAATTATACTAAATCATGAAGAAATCTTTACTTTTTTTGACGATGGCATTGTCTATGGCAATGGCCGTCTGTGCACAAAATTCTGTTATGGCAATGGGCCCTGCAAGAATGGACTTGCCCGAGAATCAACGGCTGATGGGCCATTTCGATACCGATGACATTTCAACCGAGGGCGCCGGACTGAGCACAACCGGTAATATTTACCTGGGCACAATTCTCGACACCGATGAACTAGACATCTTCAGGGGGGGCAAAATCAAGGCCTTCCGTGTTGGTCTAGCCGAGAGCGCTTCCGTCTTGAAGGTCTTTGTGATGCCCATCGCTTCAGGCGGAGCCTATGGCACCATGATTTCATGGGACTGCAATGTGAGTGAAGTGGGTTGGAATGTGATTGAATTGCCTGATCCCTATCAGATTGATGTGGAAGAAGGAGGCAGACTGATGATCGGTTTCCAGTATGAACAGAAGGCTTCCAGCAAACCTCTTGCTTTGGTTAAAGTGGGACAAATATATGATACTTACCAGTATAAGAAAGCCGGCAGTATGTACAGGTGGACCACAGCTGGATTGACCTCTTATGGTAACCTTTGTGTGCAGTGTATTGTTGAGAAAGAGCATTTTCCCGAGGTGATGATCAAGGCCGAGGGCCTGACTTGCCAGAACTATCTCAAGAAAGGTGAAGACTTGGCTTACTCATTTACTGTGAGAAACAGGGGTAACAAAACAGTTGATGCTCAGGCTTTGACCTTTGATGTGAAAGTCGATGGTGAAGTGTTTGGAACCATCTCAAATCCCGTGGATTTGGTTGCTGGTGAAACCATAACCATTGAAGGCGCGCTTGAGACTGCCGAAATGCCCTCTGGAAATCATATCTTGTCGGTAGAACATGCGGTAGCTTATGGTGAATCACTTGATTATGTATATCCGTTGAAGGCTCCGTTCATGCTCCACAGCGGCTCTTTCCCCCGTCAGAAGCACATGGTTGAGCAGTTCACTTCGACCTATTGTACCTATTGCCCGCTGGGCAACTCGATGTTGAGCATCCTCAAGGAACTGCGCGACGACATCATCTGGGTAGGCGTGCATGGCAATTTGGGTAATGGCGTGGATCCATATACAACATCGCAGGGTGACAGCATCATGGCCTATTGCGGTTCTTCATCTTATCCCTCAGGAACATTTGACCGCTCTACTGGCTGGGAGAATGACCGCAGCATCGTCAGCGGACTCGGCTATTACGAGGAGTATCATCAGCAAATTGCCGAAGAATTGAGTCAATTCTTTGATGACATTGCTTTGCAGCATCCCACCTTCGCTAGCATCGAAATCAATTCTGTTGTGAACCGCGAGACCCGCGAAGCCGTCATCACAGTATCGGGAGATATGTCACCCGACTTCTACAATTTGCTGGGTGAGGATACTAAGCTCACTGTTTATCTGACTGAGGACAGCTTGGTGGCTCGTCAGCTGAACAATGGCGCCTGGATCAATTCTTACACCCACAATGGCGTCTTCCGCACCGCGCTGACTTCAGTGAAAGGTATGGGCTTTAACAGGGTTGACGATCGTTACTCCAACGAGTTCACTTTGACAATTCCCACCGAGTGGAATATGGAGAACCTGAATGTTGTGGCATTCATTAATCGCCCTCTGGCTAACGGCTACAATTTTACCGATATGTATATCAACAATGCCGAAACAGCACGACTAATCGGTAATAGTGGTGACGTTGATGAACTCTTGAATGATGAAGATGCAGTTCCTGTTGAGTATTACGATATCACGGGAAGGAAGCACAACCATCTCCAGAAGGGTGTCAATATTGTGAAGATGAGCAATGGCACAGCCAAGAAGGTGCTCGTGAAGTAATCAGAACTGAATTTTTGCAGTTAGTCCATAAGCCCGGTCACCAAAGGTGGTCGGGCTTATTGCTACTTCAACGTCACCCATAAAAGGACGGGTGAAGATGAAGGCGCTGCCAGCGCCGATGGCTGCACCGCCCAGCACATCCCACCAGTCGTGACGGTCGGTTTTGACACGTCCCCATGCGACGAAACTTGACAGGACATAGGCGGGCACGCCCCATTTCCAACCATAGCGTTTCATCAGGAAGGTTGAGCCGTTAAATGCGACTGCAGTGTGAGTGCTTGGAAAGGCATGATGCCCAGTGCCGTCAGGACGGTCTTTGCGTATGCACAATTCCAGCCCGTAGTTTACCGCAAGACAGGTGGCAGTGCTGAGGCCCAGTTGTTTGAGACCTTCGGTGTCATGTTTTGCAATGGCTACGCCCAGGGCGGCAGCATCGGGCACGAGGCAAAGCACATCGGTCGTGTTCCGCAGGGCGTCATCGTGGGCATGAATATTCATGCTTGAAATCAGCAGTATCGCGGCGAGTGTTAATCTCAAGGACTTCATCGTTGCGGATAGAGCTTTTTGAGCAGGTCGCTGCGGTGGATGCGTTTCAGTGCTGCCATGATGGTGGCCCGATTCTTGCGGTCATACCAGAAGAAAAACAGCCTTTGGGCTTGCTTTTCGATAGGCGTCTTGGCGCAATATACGGGTTTGAGCGTGTAAGGATGAAAGCCGGTGTAATAGGTCTCGGTCGAGATGGTCATGGGTGTGGGAGTGAAGTCCTGCACCTGTTCCAATTTGAAATCCAATTCTTTGGTAATGGCTGCAAGTTCTGCCATGTCGGCCTCGTGGCATCCGGGGTGCGAGGAAATGAAATAGGGGATAAGCTGCTGCCGCAGGTTATACTTTACGTTGACGCGGTCAAACAATGCCTTGAAACGTCTGAAAAGTTCAAATGAAGGCTTGCGCATCAGCATCAGGACCTCATCGCTGGTATGCTCGGGGGCCACTTTCAAGCGCCCTGATACATGAAAGCGGATCAGTTCCTCATTGTATTGGGCATTGACCTTGTCAATGCGCGGATCACCCGTCCGGTGCATCGACAGGTCATATCGAACACCGCTGCCGATGAATGATTTCTTCACTTCGGGCAGGGCATCCACGGCATGGTAAATGTCAAGCAACTGGCTGTGGTCGGTGTTGAGGTTCTTGCATGGCTGTGGGTGCAGGCATGAGGGGCGCTGGCATTTCTTGCAGCGTTCCAGGTCTTTGCCATGCATGCCATACATGTTGGCACTGGGACCGCCCAAGTCGCTGATGTATCCCTTGAAGTCTTCCATCTGCACGACCTGCTTGACTTCGTGCAGGATGGATTCCTTGCTGCGTGAAGCGATAAATTTGCCCTGATGAGCGCTGATGGTGCAGAATGCACACCCACCAAAACAACCACGGTGCATGCACACCGAGTGGCGAATCATTTCGTAGGCTGGAATGCGCTTACCTTGATAGCGGGGGTGGGGAAGACGGGTATAGGGCAGATCAAACGAGGCGTCAATTTGTTCGGTGGTCATCGGTGGATTGGTGCGGTTGACTTTTACAGCGATGCCACCAGTGGCTTGCCACACGTTGTGACCGTGCCACAAGTTACTCTCTATCTCAATAATCTTGAAATTCTCGGCCTGGGCTTTCTTTGATTTTTGGCATTCCTCGTATGAGTGCAGTACCACATCGGTCTCGGTGTTGCCATCGGGCAATTTGTTTAATGGACGGCGCACCACGGTTTGCGGAATGTCATTGAGCTCCTCGATTCGTTTCCCGGCTGCAAGAGCTTCGGCAATAGCAGTGTTGGGTAATTCGCCCATGCCATAAACCAGCAAATCAGCAGGGCAGTCCATGAGGATGGAGGGCCGCAATTTATCCTGCCAGTAGTCATAATGGGCCAACCGTCGCAGCGACACTTCGATGCCGCCTGCAACAACAGGCACGTCAGGAAACAGCCGTTTGAGGATATCGCAATAGACGATGGTAGGGTAGTCGGGGCGGGCGCCGGCACGGCCGTCGGGCGTATAGGCGTCGTCACTGCGCTTGCGGCGGGCGGCGGTGTAGTGGTTGACCATTGAGTCCATAGCGCCGGCCGAAACACCAAAGAAAAGTCGCGGTTTGCCAAGCTTCTTGAAGTCCCTAAGGTCATCACGCCAGTTAGGTTGCGGCACGATAGCGACTTTATAGCCATGAGCCTCCAGCACACGCCCAATGACAGCCGTGCCCATCGATGGGTGGTCGATATAGGCATCACCGGTAAACAAGATGACATCGGCCTGTTCCCATCCCAAGTGGTCCATCTCCTTGCGGGTAGTGGGCAGCCATTGTCCTTTGACGTGGTGGTCACTATGTCCCTTCTCCTTGACCATGCATTAACCTCTAATCTATATTCTTTTCTTCGAGTAATTCCTCGAGTTTGAGAATTTCGTCGCGATATTGTGCGGCTTCAAGGAAGTCCATGCGTTTGGCGGCCTCAATCATCTGAGTCTTCAGCCGATCGATGGCTGCTTGCATGTCTTTGCCGCTCATGTAGGCGACTACGGGATCGGCGGCGACACCTGCGCTAGCATCAAATTCCTCGGTATAGCGCAGTTTGGGCGAGGACGCTGCAGGCATGGGCGATTGATTGTGGCGGCTTGGAGCCGTCGGGTGGCGCATGTCGGTATCTTGGCCGATGATCGCCGTACGGGCCTTGATGATGGCCGTGGGTGTGATGCCGTGATCCTCGTTATACTTGAGTTGCAACGTGCGGCGGCGTTCAGTTTCATCGATGGTCTGGCGCATCGAGTCGGTGATGTTGTCGGCATACATGATGACGGTACCGTTAAGGTTACGGGCGGCACGCCCGGCTGTTTGTGTCAGTGAACGGCGGCTGCGAAGGAAACCTTCTTTGTCAGCATCCAGAATTGCAACAAGCGATACCTCGGGCAGGTCAAGGCCTTCACGCAGCAGGTTCACACCCACAAGCACGTCGATGGCTCCAGCCCGCAGGTTATCGATAATCTCGATGCGTTCCATGGTTTCGACATCGCTGTGCATGTAGGCGGTGCGGATATCCAGCTTCTTGAGGTAATCGCTCAGTTCTTCAGCCATGCGCTTGGTGAGTGTGGTAACCAATGTGCGCTCGCCGCGCTCAATGCGCAGTTGTATTTCTTCCACTAGATCATCGACCTGTCCTTGTGAGGGACGTACGATAATCTGAGGGTCAAGCAGTCCTGTCGGACGAATCAGTTGCTCGGTGATAATGCCCTCGCTCTTGTTCAACTCATAGTCGGCAGGTGTGGCGCTCACATAGATGGTTTGATGAGTAAGTGCTTCAAATTCCTCAAATCGCAACGGGCGATTATCCAATGCCGCTTCCAGTCTGAAGCCGTAGTGCACCAGATTAGTCTTTCGCGACTGGTCGCCGCCATACATAGCGCGAATTTGCGGCACAGTCACATGGCTCTCATCAATGATGGTCAGGAAGTCGTCAGCAAAATAGTCCAACAGGCAGAATGGCCTCATGCCTGGTCGGCGACCATCAAAATAACGGCTATAATTCTCAATGCCGGAGCAATAGCCCACCTCGCGCATCATTTCCATGTCATAGGTCACGCGCTCGTTCAACCGCTTGGCCTCGGCAAAGCGGTTCTCGCGGGCAAAGGCGGCCACCTGATTTTCGCGGTCCAGGTCTATCTGGCCCATGGCGGCACGCATCCGCTCCTTGGTGGTTACAAAAATGTTGGCAGGAAAGATTTTGAAGCCTTCAACATCTTCGGTAGGTAGTTGTGTTTCGCTGTCAAGAATCTGTATGCGTTCAATCTCGTTACCCCAGAAGATGATGCGCAACATGATGTCCTCATCGCTTAGGAACACATCAACCGTGTCGCCCTTGACACGGAAAGTGCCCATCCTCAACTCGGTATCGCTGCGGGAATAAAGGGCATCAACCAGGCGGTGCAGCAACTCATCTCGTCCTATTTCTTGGCCCACCCGCAACTCGATGGCATTGGCTGTGATATCCTCAGGGTTGCCCATGCCGTAGAGGCACGACACACTCGATACCACCACGATGTCGCGGCGGCCGCTCAGCAAGGCAGTCACAGTGGATAGGCGCAGCCTCTCAATTTCATCATTGATGGCCAGGTCCTTCTCAATATATTTGTCAGTCGAGGGAATGTAGGCCTCTGGCTGGTAGTAATCATAGTAGGAGACGAAGTAATGGACCGCATTCTCGGGGAAGAAACTCTTGAACTCTGCATAGAGCTGTGCTGCCAGCGTCTTGTTGTGCGACAGCACCAATGTGGGGCGACCGGTTTGTGCGATGACGTTGGCCATGGTGAAGGTTTTGCCCGAACCTGTCACACCCAGCAGCGTTTGATAGGGCACACCATCATTCACACCGTTAGCCAGTTCGGCAATTGCCTGTGGCTGGTCTCCGGTGGGCTCGTATTCACTATGCAGTTTGAATTCCATCGATTAATCTGCCGTCTATTGGTAGGTCACTTGGTCAGTTGCCAATGGGCAAGAGGCTTGTCGTAGTTCTTGAAGATACGGTAGTTCACATCGGTCAGGTCGAGAGCCATGGCGGGGAGTTGAACTTGGCTCATAGCTTCTTTGATGGTTCTCAGTCTCGCCCTCGGATCTTGAACACGCCCCAGCGTCACATGCAGGCGAAAACCCGATTGAATCGTACATCCATTGGATGTAAAATAGTCTCTTAGGTCTTGAACAAGCGACTGGAATTCTTCAGGGGCCTCAGTTGCCGTGAGGTTGATGATGTGCGAGTGGCCTCCACTGGCTGTAAAAGCGTCAAGCTTGTCGAAGGTGATGGCTGGTGCCATCGTTCCGCTAAGTATGTCATTCAGTCCCGGTACGAGATTGACTCCGTCGGGTGCATGGTTCACGAACACCATTGTTATATGGTAGAAGTTGCGTTGCCAACGAACGTTGACTCCATCAAGCCGCTCCCGCAAATCCCTGAACCAGGATTCGTTAAAACTGATGGGTACTATCAATTCCAGATATGTCGTCATCGGGATGCAGACGGTGGATTTAACGGCGCTTTTTGGACGCTTTCTTTTTGGATGTAGCCTTTTTTGCCGAAGAGGATTTGGCCTGCTCGAGTCCCATTTGGATGTTCTTGATGAGAGCCTCGCTGGTGTAGGTGGCACCAGTGGCAACGTCGGCTTTCAGTTTCTTGGCCTCAGCAACGGTCTTGCCGATATACTGTGGCAGCACTTTGTCCTTGGCACGCTTGAGGTAATTGGGCGATTCCTGATTGGGCAACACTTCGATGTTCTCAATGACTCCGTTCTTGACGGTGATGTTGAGGGGTGTTGTACCATTATAGCCAATTACCTTGTTGGCAATGTCACCGGTGAAAATCACCTGGGTAATAGTGCCTTTACTCTTTTTAGTCGATTTCTTGGTGCGCGCATCAAGCGATGCGGTGCCTGTCACGAGTAGCATGATGACTGCAATGATGATTGTCTTTTTCATATTATAGTTTATTGTTTTTAGTCCCTGGTTTCTAGTTTTAGATAGGTGATGAAGATGATAGTTTAATTATCCCTGAGTAATTCTTGTGCTTGGGCGAGTGTCTCGGGCTTGCCGATGTCGAGCCACTGATAGTCAACATCGGGATGATAGCCTTGAATGAGATGGTGTGAACACATGCCGATGTAGAATGGCGTGATAGAGAACTTGTCCTCACCGCCCTTGCGGCGATAACGTTCAAGTTCGGGGAAGATGCGAGGTGAGATGACGTGCAGTCCGCCAAATGCAAATTCCTTGAGCTCGCGACTCTTCAGTTTTTCTTTGTCTGGCTTGAATTCTCCGGTTGCCTTGTTGGTCCAACCACACAGACGGTCGTTCTCATCAAACAGGAAATAGCGTTGGGTCTGTCGTGCCTTCACCAGAATGGTCGCCAATGCGTCATGTTCCAAATGGTAGTTATAGAATGCCTTCAGGTCCAGCGTGCTGATGATGTCGGTGTTATGTACCAGAAAAGGCTCGTCACCATCAAGCCATTGCCGTGCCTTTAAGATGCCGCCACCGGTGTCGAGCAATTGTCCGCGCTCATCACTGATGTGAATGTTGAGGCCGAAGTTGTTGTTCCTCTCCACAAAGTCAATGATCATCTGCCCAAAGTGGTGGATGTTGATGGTGATATCGTCAAAACCTGCCACAGCCACTCGTTCAATGACATGCTGCAGCATGGGTTTTCCTGCAATCTCGACCATCGCTTTAGGACGGTCGTCGGTCAACGGCTTGAGGCGTGTGCCCAGACCTGCTGCAAAAATCAGCGCTTTCATCGGTCAATAGGATTAAGGGTGCGTTCATGATCGGGCTGCTCGCGGTGGGAGAGCTCAACACGCACGTTGAACTTATCGTGAATGTGTTCAGCAAGGTGCTCGGCTGCATAGACCGAGCGGTGCTGGCCACCCGTACAACCAAAGCAGACCATCAGGTCGGTGAAGTTGCGCTTCTTGTATCGTTCGACCGACTCGTCGACCAGGGCATAGACATGCTCCAGCCACTTGTCGATGGTACTCTCCTTCTGCAAGAAGTCAATCACGTTCTTGTCGAGGCCGGTAAAGGCTTTGTACTTGTCATATTTGCCCGGGTTGTTCAGTGCGCGGCAGTCAAATACAAAACCGCCACCGTTGCCTGACGGGTCGTGAGGTATGCCTTTCTTGAAGGCGAAGCTCATGACTCTTACGGTCAGTCCTTTGTCTTCACTCACAAAGTCCTTGAGGTTAACCATTTCATCGATGACAAGGCTCAAGTAAGGATATTGGGTGAAAGGCTTTTCAATCACCAGCTTGCGCAGATTGGCAACGGCAGGTACGATGCTGTTCTTCATGAAGTCGGGCTTCTTCTCAAAATAACCGCGGAAACCGTAGGCTCCCAGCACTTGCAGGGTGCGGAACAGTACAAACAGTCGCAGGTTGTCATAGAACTGTTGCTCGTCAATGTCGGGCTGGTATTGCTTGAGTTTCTTGAGGTAGGCATCGACTAGGTCTTTCTTCAGCTCGTCGGGATATTTGGCGCGCGACTGCCATACAAAAGATGCCACATCATAGTAGATCGGACCGCGACGGCCTCCCTGGAAATCTATAAATGCTAGTTTGCATTCGGCGGGTTTGTCGGCATCTCCAACAAGCATCACGTTGCGTGACTGGAAATCACGGTACATGAAAGTGTTGCTTGGAACCGCCAACAGGTCGTGGGTCATCTTTTCAAAATCGTTTTCGAGTTTGTCCTCATTGAAGACGATGCCTGTGGCTTTGAGAAAACAATACTTGAAATAATTCAAGTCCCACTTGATGGAGCGCTCGTCAAAGCATTTTGCAGGGTAGCAGTTGCTGTAGTCAAAACCCTCAGCACCACGGAACTGGATGTCTACCAAATCGCGCATGGCACGGCGAAGCAATTCCTTTTCATCGCTGGCAAATGCATGTGTCATGGCGCTGCGGCGGATTTTGTTCCACAGGATATTCTCGGGCTTTTTGCCTAGGTCCTCTTGGATATAAGCCATGTGGTCATCACTCACGCCATAGACCTCGGGCACCGACAAGCCTTGTTCGCGGAAGTGTCTTGCCATATAGATGAAGGCATCGTTCTCTTCACGTGATTCACCGATGACTCCGACTAGGGAACGCTCGCCCAGTAGGCGGTAATATTGGCGGTTAGAACCTGCCTTGTCCATGAGGACGATTTCGGTCGGCTCGCTGCCCACATGTTCTAAGTATAATTTCTTCAGTCTTTCCATTGCTTTCGTTTTTAGTCCTTAGTTCTTAATCCTAAGTTTTTAGTTGTTTTTAATGTATTAGAATTCACTAGTGAAGTGGAAGGTAATCTTTGGGAAATCCTGCTGAGCCATTTGCAAGACATAATTAGAGTCGGCAAGGAACACGTCGCGACCCTCGATGTCGAGTGCCATGAACTGGTGCTTGCGCTTCTTGAAGGCATCAAGGGCGTCCTCGTCGTCACTCTCAATCCAGCAGGCCTTATACAGGTGGATGGGTTCCCATCGGCATTGGGCTCCGTATTCATGCAGCAGACGGTACTGGATTACCTCAAACTGCAGTTGGCCCACGGTGCCGATGATTTTGCGGTTATTGAATTGGTTGATAAACATCTGGGCCACACCCTCGTCCATCAACTGTTCCAAACCTTTGTTGAGCTGTTTGGTCTTCATGGGGTCAGAGTTCTCGATGTATTTGAACATCTCGGGAGAGAAACTGGGCAGACCTTTGAAATGGAGCTCTTCGCCCTCGGTGAGGGTATCGCCAATCTTGAAGATGCCGTTATCGGGCAGGCCCACGATATCGCCGGGATACACTTCATCGATGATTTCTTTTTTCTGAGCCATGAAGGCGGTGGGAGCGCTAAAGCGGTAGCTTTTGCCGCTGCGCACATGTTTGTAGTTGCCATTGCGCTGGAATACACCAGAGCAAACCTTGACAAAGGCGATGCAGCTGCGGTGATTGGGATCCATATTGGCATGTATCTTGAACACGAAGCCTGTGAATTTGTCTTCGCCAGGCTCCACGGTGCGCTCAATGGCGTTGACAGGGCGGGGAGAAGGTGCAATGCGCACAAAGCAATCCAACAACTCTTTCACACCAAAGGTGTTCAATGCCGACCCAAAGAAGACGGGTGCCACTTTTGCATCCAGATAATCAAGCGTGTTGAAGTCGGGATAGACGCCATCAATGAGCTCAATGTCGGCACGCAATTTCTCGGCATCGGCCTTGCCCACTGCGGCATCAATAGCGGGATCATTGATATCGTTGATGTCCACGCGGTCGGTCACATGCTGCTTGTCGGGCTTGAACAGACTGATGTTGTGCTCATAGATGTTATATACACCCTTAAAATGGGCACCGATGTTGATGGGCCAACTCAAGGGGCGAACGTCAATTTTCAGTTCTTGCTCCAGTTCATCGAGGATGTCAAACGGGTCGCGACCTTCGCGGTCAAGTTTGTTGACAAAGATGATGACCGGTGTATTGCGCATGCGGCACACCTCCATGAGTTTGCGAGTCTGCGTCTCCACACCTTTGGCGACATCAACAACAATGATGACGCTGTCGACGGCTGTCAGGGTGCGGTAAGTGTCCTCGGCAAAGTCCTGGTGTCCAGGGGTGTCGAGGATATTGATTTTATAGTCGCCATAGTTGAATCCCATGACCGAGGTGGCGACCGAGATGCCACGTTGCTTTTCAATCTCCATCCAGTCGCTTGTGGCGGTCTTTTTAATCTTATTGGATTTTACAGCACCTGCCACGTGAATGGCGCCACCAAAAAGCAGCAGTTTTTCGGTCAACGTCGTCTTGCCGGCATCAGGGTGGCTGATGATGGCAAAGGTGCGGCGGCGGGTGATTTCGGTTGTCAGTGACATTATTCGTTTAGTGTTTAAGTTTAGTGTTTAAAGTCGTTTAAGGGTGTCCTCAAGGCTGTCGAGCCAGTAGGGAACTGTTACGCCAAAGGTGGTTTTGTATTTTGTTTTGTCAAGCACGCTGTAGCTGGGACGGTTGGCCTTGGCGGGAAACTCGTCACTGTGGCAGGGCTGCACGTCACAGGTGGTGATGCCTGCCAGGCGGTGGATGGCCAAGGTGAAGTCATACCATGAAATGACACCCTCGTTGCTGAAGTGATAGATGCCGCCATGCCATTGCTCGGCACTCATCACGGTAACGATGGCACGAGCCAGATCACAGGCACAGGTGGGTGAGCCAACTTGGTCAAACACGACCTTCAAGGCAGGTTTGTCCTGGCCCAATGCCAACATCGTCTTGACAAAGTTCTTGCCATAGGGTGAATAGAGCCATGCCGTGCGCAGGATGACGGCGTCATCGCCGAGCGTGTCGAGCATAACTTGTTCACCGGCTAACTTGGTACGGCCATAGGCCGATTGTGGGCAGGTGGGCATATCTTCGGTGTAAGGGATACAGCCCTTTCCGTCAAATACATAGTCGGTTGAGACATGCACCATGCGTGCCCAGTGCCGTTTGGCGACATGAGCCAAAATGCCTACAGCATCGGCATTGAGCCGATTGGCAAGCGGCTCGTTGTCCTCGGCGGCATCAACGGCAGTATATGCTGCGCAATTGACGATGATGCTGATGGATTTGTCAGCAACCAGCTGTTCAACTGCGCTCTCGTCGGTGATGTCGAGAGTGACGATGTCTTCACCAGCCACGTCAGTATAGATGGCATTGAAACGTTGGTCCATGGCCAACACGTTACGCATCTCATGGCCCAACTGGCCATTAGCGCCTGTAATAAGTATATTAGCGGTTTTATCCATTGATTAATTGTCGTTGAGGTCGTTGCCAAACAACGGCTTCTCCTCATCGCGCTTGTAATAAGCCGCAAGCAAGCCGATGAAGTGCGAAATCTGTGAAATTGCGGCAGCCGTGTCTTGGGAGATTTCCTTGCTTTGCAGGTGGAGCAGCATCACACCATAGAGGGCATTGAAGCATGTTTCCAGTTCGGTGGGACGTTCCTGCTCGGGTAGTGGCGCACGCAGTTGAACAATGATGGGCAGCGTGCGGTAATAGTCGGCATGATAATCCGGAAAACGGCCTTGGTCTGCCAGCAGTTGCTGGTGCAGGTCGTTCAAGCGGATAAGCACGTTGTGGCACACACGGATGTGGCCTTTTTCCCGCACGTTCTCCATTTCCATCATTTGGATGAGCGACTCATACCACTCACGAATCTCATGGCGAGTTTTTTCGTCCACGTTATAACGGGAGATAATGGTCTTGTCCACGATGTCAATGTCAAGATGGCAAGCGCGCAGCAAGTCCTCGACCTGCCACAGATACAGGAGATATTCGGCAATATTCTCTTTGCGTTTTTGTTGGGCGATGATCATGTCGTTATCCGAATCGGCTGATGTTGCGCAATGTGGGTTCGTCAACGATGCGAATGCGTCGTCCGTCAACGGTGATGATACGTTCTTGGGCAAAGGTAGAGAGGGTGCGGATGGCGTTGGCGGTAGTCATGTTCGACAAGTTTGCCAGGTCTTCACGAGCCATGTAGATTTTCAGCGTCTTGCCGTCTTCTTCATAGCCATAGTTGTCAACCAGCATGCACAGGGCTTCGGCAAGGCGGCCGCGGATGTGCTTTTGTGACAGCGTCACCACCTTGGAGTCGCTGCCGCCCAAGTGCTTGGACAATTCATGGATGAAGAACCATGCCAAATTCATGTTCCCGTCAATAAGTTTTTTCACCACAGTCATTGGAATGCTGCCCACCTGTGACGGTTCGATGGCCATGGTGCTGGCAACGTAAGGCTCCCGTGCGAACCACGCACGATAGCCAAAGTACTGAATGGGGCGGTAAAGCCGCAGAATCTGCTGCTTGCCGCCGATTCCGTTCTTGAAACGTTTCACCTTGCCCTTGATGAGTACCCACAAAAACTGTGGCTCGTCTTTCTCGGCATAGATGATCTGGCCCTTGCGGTAGGTGTGGATGACAAAATTCTCGGCGATGAGATGTTTCTCCTCGCTGTTCAAGATAGACCAGATATCGGCCAAATCCTCTCTGATAATGTCCTCTATTGTACTCTTGATTACCATTACTATGCCTGCTAAACCCAATCAGATGGGTTTAACGTGCAAAATTACTCAAATTTTCCCACTTGGACAAGACTACGCTACTAAAAATCCCTAAAACAGTTACGAATAAAAGACGATGAAAATCAGTGGCGGAAGGGGTCAGGGATGGGGATAGGGCTGTTGGGATTGAAACCAGGCTGAGTTGTAACAGCGTTGGGAACGCTAACAGGGCGGTAACGAGGGTCTCCCCAGTCTTGGCTTTTTTTGCCGCCATTTAGCAGTCCGTCAAGCAGTTGGTAAATCCATGGACCGGCATCGAAGGAGATGGGTGCACCTAGCAGGTTAAAGGTGGGCTGAACAACAGGCAACGTGCGCCAACGTCCGGTGTAGGGGTCATAGATGCGCCTTGCGCCCACGTCGAGCGAAAAATTGTCACTGGCTTTCCAACCAAGGGTGCCGCCGTAGGAAGAACTGCCCAAAAACGGCATCGCCGCTACCGAGTGGAATCGCTGGTTGACGTAGTACTGACCGAAGGCATTGAGCGACAACCGGTCGTTGATGCGGAATGATGCATTACCAAACACACCATAGTCGTTCCATGCATTGTTGTCAAAATGGTATTTGCTGCCTGTAATGCCTGCTGTGACTTGGAGCCGTTCGCCCATTGGCATTGTCATGGCGACACTGGCGCTTGCCATATCTCCCATTCCTGGATAAGTCATGTGTGAGCCTGCTCCTGTAAGGAATCCGCCACCCACACGCGTGATGACACCGCTCGACGACCAATCACGGCTATATGGGTTGGTATCATAACTGAAACGGGGTACATTGGCTGTAGGGCGCCATTCTCGCTGGTATATGGCCAGCGAATCGGTAAAGCGGTCGTAATTATCCAGTTTGAGCTCGGCCGCAGTGGGATGAATGATGCTGAAGGTGGGCTTGATGTTTGTCACGGGCATGGTGACAGCCGGCAGTTCAGGCATAGTGAACTGCGGACTGATTTTGGACTGGTCAAACTGCAACTTGAGCATCTGGTTCTCCTGTGCTGCTCCAAGAAGGGCTGCCATTGCCATGATGATGGATATAACCCGTTTCATACCCGCAAAAGTAGCCGTTTATACAGAATAATCCAAGAAGATAAAGTTAATTAGTCTTATTGTCCGCCTGGCATGTTTGTCCACACGGTGCGCAGGGCGGCAACGATGTCGTCATAGTCCTGCTGAGTGAAAGGTTCGTCGCTGTTTGTTAAAATAGTGAATGTGAGGCCGTCCCAGGTGTGGCTCGTCGGCGTTTCTTTCATCCCGTTGCGCAGGTAAAAGGCATGCCGCCTGCGCCTTTGTTCGGGATTGGGCGCATCGGGTTGGTAAGGCGACTCGATATCAATGACAAAAGGCAGATCTTCACGGTATCTGTCAAGAACCAAGTTCAAAATGCTTTGACCATATCCTTTGCCCCTCAGATTCTCTCTCACAGCAAAATACCATCCCCAATTATAACGCGGCAATCGCAGTACTATAAACAGGCCCACCAGCATATTGCCGTCATAGAATGCGCTATAATCAATGTCCATGGCATCAAGTAGATAGATGAGGTCATCATAGGGTATCTGCTCCTGAACAGGAAAAGCGGTTTCATACAATTCCCTCAAGGCTTTATCCCTAGCATTTCCGCTATTGATGTCAACTCTCCTCAACATCACTTCTAACTATTTCTAACTTTTTCCAGATCTTCTCCTGCCTCTTCCCATTTGGCCATGGCTTCTTCAAGTTCACGGTTGATTTTGGAATGTGCATAGTAGATGTCCAAATCCTCGCTACCGGCTGTGGAGAGTTTCTCCTCAATTTCGGCAAGTTGTTCCTCCAGTTCAGCTATCTTGGCCTCATAGGTCTTGACCTGTTTCTCGGCTTGACGGATGCGGCGTTCGCGTTCTTTTTGCCGCTGGTAGTCCATCTTGCCTTGACTAGCGGTAGCTTCTGTCGCTTCCACAGCACTGGCTGTGGAGGAAGGAGTGTTTTTGATTTCCAATTGTTGCAGTGAGTCAAGCTGCTTCTTCTGCAGGAAGTCATAGATACCGCCCAGGTGTTCCCTGATGCGGTGATCGCCAAACTCATAAACTTTGTTGACAATTCCGTTCAGGAAGTCGCGGTCATGCGACACGACAATCACCGTGCCGTCAAAAGCCTGGATGGCTTCCTTCAACACGTCCTTGCTGGGCATATCCAGGTGGTTGGTGGGCTCATCGAGGATGAGCAGGTTCACGGGCTGCAGTAACAAGCGTATCATTGCCAGGCGGCTTTTCTCGCCACCACTCAGCACCTTCACCTTCTTGTCGGCATTCTTGCCTCCGAACATGAAAGCCCCCAGGATATCGTTGATGCGGGTGCGTATATCACCCACAGCCACATAGTCTATAGTGTCGTGAACGGTCAGCGTTTCGTCGAGCAGTTGTGCCTGATTTTGAGCAAAGTAGCCAATCTTCACGTTATGGCCAATCTGCAGTTTGCCGTCAAAGGGAATCTCACCCATGATGCACTTGACCAGTGTGGATTTGCCGGCTCCGTTCTTGCCTACAAAGGCGACTTTTTCGCCTCGTTTGATGGTGAAATTCACGTCATGAAATACATTGAGCGTTCCATAGTCCTTGCGCAGGTCCTCGGCAATGACAGGATAGTCGCCGCTGCGGGGGGCAGGAGGGAATTTCAGCCTCATTCGTGAGCGGTCAACCTCATCAACCTCGATACGCTCCAGTTTGTCCAGCATCTTGATGCGGCTTTGCACCTGCACGGCCTTGGTGGCCTTGTATCTGAAACGCTCAATAAAATCCTCAGTGTCATGGATGAGTTTCTGCTGGTTTTCATAGGCACGCATTTGTTGTTCAACACGTTCCTTGCGCAGTTCCACAAACTGGCTGTAACTCACTTTGTAGTCATAGATTTTTCCCAACGAAATCTCAATGGTGCGGTTGGTCACGTTGTCGATAAAGGCGCGGTCGTGCGAGACCAGCAGCAGGGCTCCGTTACGGTTCTTCAAAAAGGCTTCCAACCATTGGATAGACTCGATGTCCAGGTGGTTGGTCGGCTCATCAAGCAACAGCACATCGGGACGGCGGAGCAGCAGTTTTGCCAACTCGATGCGCATGCGCCAGCCGCCGCTGAATTCACTCGTCGGGCGGTCAAAGTCGCTGCGTTCAAATCCCAAACCAGTCAGTGTCTTCTCGATTTCGGCCTCGATGTTCTCGCTCTGCATGAGGGCCCGCAGCTCAGTCTTTTGCGCCACGCGCTCGATAAGTTCCTGATAGTCTTCACTGTCATAGTCGGTGCGCTCGGCCAGTTGCTTGTTCATGCGGTCGATGGCTTCATCCATCTGCTGCAGGTGCTCAAATGCGCGACCTGCTTCTTCTTTGACAGTCAGCTCATCCTTGAGAACCATTTGCTGCGGCAGATAGCCGATGGTGATATCAGTCTGGCGTGAAACCGTGCCGCTGGTGGGCAGTTGCTCACCAGTAATGATTCTCAGCATTGTGGTTTTGCCGGCTCCGTTCTTGCCGACCAGTGCAATCTTGTCTCGTTTATTAACTACAAAACTGATGTTTTCGAACAGCACTTGGCTGCCGAACTCTACTTTCAATCCCTGAATAGAAATCATGCTTGAATAACGTCGTTTAGAAGAGGCTCAGCGGTTTCTGCGCAATGCTGGCACGGGCCTGTTTGACATAATCGGAGTTGATATCAATGCCGATGCTGCGCAGGTTCATCTCATAGGCTATCTTACAGGCGGTTCCGGTGCCGCAGTATGGGTCTAGCACGATGCCTCCGCGAGGGCAGGTTGCAACAATTGGCAGTCGGTACAGTGTGTCGGGCGCTACACAGTAATGGGCAATGCCTGAGCGCTGCACGCCGATGGTCCAGACGTCGCCTGGCACCATACCGTGTCCGCTTGCCGGTTGCAGGTATTGCTCTTTGACCTTGGCCGATTTTTTGCGGCCTTTATCATCGTTGCGGGCAATTAGAGCATAGGTGTGCCTCAATTCCTCGTCATTATAGAAGAAATCATCGCCCTTGACCAGATGGAACATGAATTCATGAACCTTGCGCAGGTGGTCATGACTGCCCTGTGGCGATGTGGTGATTTTGTTCCAAACAACCTCGTTCACCAGGTGCCATCCTTGCTGGTCAATCATGGCCAGTATGATTCTCCAAGGAATGCCCTGGACAAAGCCGTTGGTTGTGTCATCGCCCAAATTCATCCACAACGAACCTTGCGGCTTGAGAACACGCCATGCTTGGGCGGTAGTGGCAAGAATTTCCTGAACAAAGATGTCGGCATGGCTGGCAGTGATGCTTTCGGTGCCTTGGTGACGGCGGCGCCAATAGGGCGGGGTAGTGACAATGCAGTCTATGCTTTCGTCCTCAATGCGTTGCATCACACTGGGGGCGTCGCCCTGTTCCAGGTGGGGCAGCAACGAACGCCCCAAGTCTGCAACGATGCCATGTGTGACTTGCTGTGGTTCGGTCACCCCTTTGTTTTCTTTGTGGTTTTCATCATCAACGCCCTCGTCATCTTTGCCATTCAGCATGTCACGTAACAAGGTTGCAGCGCGTGCCGCCATTTTGTCTTGGGCAATATGGCTGTAGGCTTCATCGGCTAGCCATGCAGCGATGAGCTCATCGGCGTCAGTCTTGAAAATACGGGCCAGACGCAGTACTTGTTCTCGCTTGGGTCGCCGCTCGCCGTGCTCATAGCGGCTATAGGCAGGCACATCGACTCCGATGGCTTTGGCTAGGTCTTTCTGGCGCTTGCCGCTGTCGATGCGCAATTGCTTGATTTTATCTGAAAACAGCATAACTGACAAGTGGTTTGGTTTGAATTTTACAAATTAAGGCAATATTTTTGAGTTGCACAAAAATATTGCCTTAAATATTGTTTTCTGTAAAATACAGATTATAGTTTAAACCTGCGGTATTTCTTTTTCTTGCGTTTGTGCTGGTATCTCCAGTGGTGCTGTACCGAGTGATACAGGTAGTGGCGCAAGGGATGATATAACCAGTAATGGTAAAACAGGAATGCTAGAATTGCACCCAAAGCTGCTGCATACACATTGGTGATGTCGTAGTTATAGCCATTGGTCTTGATCATCAGGCCCAGCTCCATAACGAATGACAAAACAGCCGTTACCGTGGCAATTGCGATCTCCTTGTTGACCTTGCTGTGGTGAGGCAATTTTGACTTGGCATAGTCCAGAGTGAACACCAAGCATGCAACAAAATATAAAATGAAGTGTCCCACTTGTTCAGCATAAGGAAATATCCTTAGTGCTTTGATGCCAAGGGGGTTATTAGGGAATGTGAAAAGGCATATCACCAATAACATGATGATAGTAGGCACTCCCTTGGGTATGGCTAGCAAAAACGATTTCATGTGTATTAATTCAGTTCACATTTTGATTTGAACGTGCAAAATTACTAAAAAAATCTTTTTGACGGGTTGTTTTTTTAAAAAAACTGCCCAAAAAACATCATCAGAAGATTCTTTCAAGATGTTTTAATGCTAATTTTGCACTTTGGAATTGAAGCAAAAATGAAGGATATGGGATTCCTGGACATGACAAAACGTGAACGGCGCGGAACAATCATCGTTCTGGCTATCATCGCATTGCTGATGGCTTGCACATTCGCTGTGCGATATTGTCACAATGAGCCCTCACCTGATTTGCAGCAAAATGAAATGCAAAAGTATGAATCAGAGGCCGACACATCGTTGCTTGTTTTTCCTGCAAAACCTAAGAAAACACACAAATCTAAGAAGAAAACCCACAAAAAACATCCTCCTAAATCAAAACCCGACAATCGACCTAGGCACATCGATCCGGTGCCACAGTTCTGAAAATCGGTTGTGACTCTGCCATTTGCATGCTACTGTAATTAATGTGGGCAAGATAGTTTGTCGGTATCACAAATTCTTTCTACTTTTGCGTGAAAATCTAATAATGTAACATATATGGCAAAACGTGTAGGATTTGCGACTCGGCTGGGGGCTATTGCTGCGGCAGTGGGCTCGGCTGTGGGACTGGGAAACATCTGGCGTTTCCCCTATGAAGCTGGCGTGAATGGCGGCGGCGCCTTTATTCTTGTTTACATCTGTTGCATCATTGTGATGGGCATTCCTGTCATTTTGAGTGAGTTCATCATAGGCCGATCGACACACAGCAACATGAAGTCGGCCCTGAGAAAGCTGTCGCCCGGCAAGAAATATTACCTTTTTACTTACATCTGCATTCTGGGCAGTTTCGTTGTCATCGGCTTCTATAGTGTGGTGTGCGGCTGGATAATTGAATACCTCTATCAGGCCGCCATGGGCAACCTGAGCAGCCACACGGCGCAGGAATATGAGGCCATGTTTACGGGGCTTGTGAGCAACCCGTGGCGTTGTGTGGGCTGGACTGTGGTGTTTCTCGTGCTCAATTTCTTGGTGATGAGTCGAGGCATTGAGAAAGGCATTGAACGTGTTGCCAGCACCATGATGCCGCTGTTGTTCCTGATACTCATTATCTTTTGTATCAACTCATTATTGTTGCCGGGAGCCCACAAAGGTCTTGCTTTCCTGTTCTATCCCGATTTCTCACAGTTGACGATGCGTGGTGTGCTGGACGCATTCGGCCAGGCTTTCCTGTCATTATCTATCGGTATATCCTGCCTTGTGACTTACAGCTCCTATTTCAAGGACGACACGTCATTGGTCAAGGATGCGGTGACCGTCGGAGTTCTCGACACGTTGGTCGCTATTCTCGCGGGGGTTATGATTTTCCCCGCTGTCTTTTCCTATGGAGTGGAACCCACAGCCGGTCCGCGCCTCATTTTTGAGGTGCTGCCGAGCATTTTCCAGCAGATGACAGGCGCTTACATTTGGGCCTTGCTGTTCTTCCTGCTGGTCTTCTTCGCCTCGTTGACATCAACTATTTCGTTGAGTGAAATACCCATCACTTTCCTCATCGAGGAGCGCAAGCTGTCTCGTCCCAAGGCCATCGCTTGGACTGCTCTGTTCACTTTTGTCTTGGCAGTAGTGGCTGCCCTCTCGTTCAATGTGCTTGACGACATCAAGTTGTGGGGCAAGAACATATTTGACATGATGGACTATACCGCCAGCAACATCTTCATGCTCTTGGGCGGACTGTTCACAGCAGTCTATGTGGGCTGGATTCTTGACCGCAAGGTGGTGCACGACCAGATTACCAACGGAGGCCGCCTCAAGGACACTATGGAGCCGTTCCTGATCTTCTGCATGCGATACTTTGCTCCTGTTTCTATCATCTTTATCTTCCTCTACCTCACAAGAATCATTTGATTAGTTAGGAGTAGGCCGTTGGCCAACCCCTAACTCATTCCATATTATTAACTCTTAACTCCTTATTGATTGAGGATTGCGTTGATGATGGCATTGATGTCGGCGATGTTGCCCTCGTGGTCATTGTTCACGTCAATGTCGGCGTTGTCGCTGTTATTGTCGTTAAAGATATTGTCGAGGGCTGCATTCACGTCTGCGATATTAACCTCTCCGTCACAGTTTACATCGGTAGTGATGGCTGTCGTGGCGAAGTAGATGTCGCTAGAAGCATAATTGTGGTTGGCATAGGCACTCACGTGGATCCAATAGCCCGTGTTGGGTTTCAGGCCCGTGATGGTGCACTCCATGAGCTGGCCCGATCCGCTGATGTACTGCTTGTCGGCATTCCAGGCGTTGACGTTGTAGGTGAAGCCTTGAGATGTCACATCGTTGTTGCCTTGCAGCACCAGGCCGCGCACGGTTGCTGTTGTGGGTGTCACCTTCACAACGCCATAGTTGTAAAGTATCGGCTCATAGTTGCCCACGGCATCGGTGATGCTGAACTCCTGCCACTCGCCATAATAGACATTGCCAGCCTGCGACTTGTAATAGGGCCTGTACCTGTAGGGGGTGCTCAGTGCTATGCGGTTCACAATATTGGCCAGCGAGCCGGCAAAGACGTAGGCGGGTTTCTGCTGTGTTGTGCCCTCCACGTTCACGCGCTCCCACTCGATGCCGCTGCCAGTCTCTTCGTCGGCCATGTTGCTCCAGCCCTTGAACAAGACGGTGTTCTGTTTGATCGTGCGGACCTCGCTGCCGCCCATTTGCAGGGGTGGCGTGATGAAATCGAAGTCGATGCTGTCGTAGCCGTTCTTGTCGAACAGGATGCAGGTGGCATGATAGGCCGTCTCGGGGTCCAGACCAGTGACTTGCAGGCGGTCGTAGTGTTTCCCGTCCATCACGAAAAAGGCTTTCTTTGCGCTGCGTTCAGTGCCGATGATACTGCTGGTGGCCATGTTCACCGATGTAGGATAAATCTCGGCGGCAGGGAAAGTATTACTGGAGTAGTTCGATGGCTTAATGCGCACGGTCTCCGACTTGTAGATCACCCCATGATAGGCCACCCAAGGCATGACGTCATAGTGCCAGCCCGGCCTGATGGGCAAGCCTTGGCACTGAATGACGCAGCTGTCGCGATAACTCTTGATGACGCTGCCCAGGAAGTCTTTCTTCAGGTAATCATAGTACACACCACACGAGTCGGGAACAAACTCCTCGTCACAGGTGATGGTGAACGTGGGGCCGAACAGCGACCCGATCTTCTCCCCGTGGCAGTTGCTGAAGGCGATGCTGTCGGTCACCACTACATCGTCGATGCGGTACTGCTCGCCGTCGGTGGCGACAAAGTCGATGGCGATATCGTTGTGAGTGGGAACAAGCCCTTTCAGGGCGATGACATTGTCCTGTGGCTCAAATGTTATGGTGTCGCCGTCGCAGCGGTAGAAGGTCGCCCCCGTGAGCGGCAACCCGCAATCACCGGCAATAGTCGCCATGCTGGTCCTGACGTCTTCTCTCTTGTAGATACCATGAAGTTTCAAGCCGCTCCACATCTCAGTCTGGGCGTATGGAGTAAGATCAGGCACATAAATGTCATAATCGGTATTGAGCGGGCCGTATACGTACGTCTCGCTATAGGTGGCAGGTACAGGATTGAGGAAGTAGAGGCACTTGAGACTAGGACAGTTGTAGAATACGGTATTCCCTATCTTGCTCACCGACTTGCCGATGACGACTTGCTCAAGAGCCGTACATCCGCAAAGCACTCCGTATTTCAGTTGAGTAATCAGGTCTGGAATCCTGATACTCTTGAGGCTGCGGCAGCCGTTAAAGGCATTCTCGCCAATATCCAATAAAGAATCGTTCAGATTGACTTCCTTCAGGTTGTAGCATTTTATGAAGGCTTCTTCGCCAATTGACATGACGGAGTTGGGCATCTTCACTTCTTCCAGAACATCACAACTCTCGAATGCGTGTGATGCTATAGTGGTGAGTGAGTCGCTCAACTCGATAGATTTGAGCGATTTGCATGATTCAAAAGCACGTGTCCCTATTGTTCTTACTGTTTTCGGCAGGTTGATTCGTTCCAGCTTATTGCATTTGGCAAAAGCGCTTTTACTGATCGTGGTCAGGTGGCTGGAGTCACTAAAAGTAACTTCTTTAAGCCTGTATGTGCACCAGTAAAAAGTGGAGTCACTGATGGTTTTGATACCACTGCCGATGTGTACGCTCATCAAATTTGGACAATAGGTGAAGGCATTTTTCCCAATCGTCATAACCGAGTCAGGAATGACAATGCTGGTTAAATAAGAGCTATAGAATGCATTTGCCTTGATTTCCTTGACCGATAAGGGAATGTCTATGCTCCTAAACCCGCAGCTCGCAAATGAATAAGCGCCGATGGTGGTCAACTTGTCGTGCAGGGTGACGGTTTTCATGTTGCTGGTATACCTCAGCAATTCAGCACTGATGGTGGTAATTTGTGGCGGCAAGGTGAAACTGGTTAATCCGCTTGACTTGAAGGCTCCCTGCTCCAGTGTTGTGATACTCTCAGGCAAGTCAATCGACTTCAAGGAATTGCAACGATAAAACGCCTCCTTGCCGATAGCGGTGAGTCCAGCAGGCAATGTGACAGACTCCAGTTGGTGACAGTTTGCAAAACAACTTGGGGCAATGGCCGAGATGCCATCGGGGATGATGATGGCGGTAATGCAGCAACTGTCAAAGGCATGCTCGTTGATTGCTGTCACATCCTCGGGCAGGCTGATGCTTGACAGTCCCGTGCATCCCTTGAAAGCATAGCTGCCTATCCAGCTGATCGTGTTGGGAATGGTTACCGAAGTGAGGCCCGTTGAGCCCTTGAAAGCATTGTCACCGATGGCTACAACATGATAGGTCATGCCATCGTTTTCAAAGCTCTCGGGAATCACCACATCGCCGCTGTAACTGTTGTAGTTTTTGTCGCGGTAAGTCACTGTGGCTTGGTCGCCATCAATCTGGTAATAGATGCCATCGATGCCGTCGTTAAAAGTCTCAATGGTCTTGAATTCCTTCCAGTATTCGGCGGATTGATACTTGGGAGCGGCAAAATATCCCACCTTGAGGGTAGCAAGGTCTTGGAATGCAGCAAAACAGGTCTCGTCTCCGACGACAGGCGGATTATCGGCTTTACTGGTAAAAGATCTAATGTTACTGCATTGGGCAAAGGCTCCCGTCCCGATTGATGTGGTTGCATAACCCATGGTCACATTATTGAGCTGAGTACAATTCATGAAAGCGCTGTCACCAATCGTTGTCAAGCGGTCTTCCATGATAAATGTTTTGATGCTGCTGCAGTTCATGAAGGCGCCCTTGCCGATGCTCCTCACGCCCTTTCCCAGACGGACTATCGACGGGCCGATGGCTACTAACGACGTGCAACCGCTGAAGGCATAATCTCCAATTGTGGTCAACGAGTCAGGGAAATAGTCAACGAAAGTCATCCTGCTGCAATTGCTGAAGGCTTTGTTTCCGATGCTCCTGATACTCGGCACCAAACTCACACTGTTCAGGTTGCGGCAGTTAATAAACGCTTCATCACCGATGGCTGTCACGGGATAGGTCACACCGTCGTGAGTTACCCTATCTGTTAGGTAAAGGTCTCCGCTGTAGCAACTCGGCCGCCCGTTGTTGGTGACAACGGCTTCCCCGTTAACCACGTTATAATAAATCGGTACTCCCCATGTTTCAACGAAGTCATAGGCTTTGGCCATGCCTGTTGCTCCCAACATAAACATCATGAGCAGGGCGAAGTGTTGGTATAGTGATCTTGTTTTCATAGTCGTGATTATTTATTGAAGTGATTGGTCTTTGCCCCTTAAGATATAGTCGAGGATGGCATTGATGTCGGCTATATTGATCTCGCCATCGTGGTTAGAATCAAGTCTAGGTGAGCCGATACCCTCATTGCAGATTGCGTTAATGACGCAATTCACGTCGGCAATGTTTACCTCGCCGTCATCGTTCACGTCGTTTTGGTTCCCCACATTAACGAAGATAAACTTTTTCCACTCGGCGGCATTCTTGTATTGATCAAGCGATCCTTGCGGAACGTTGAGCTTCGCCCAATTGTAGCTGGCGGCAAAGGCACTGCTTTCCAATACCGGTGGCGTGGTTGCCAAGCAAGTCACCGTTGAGATGGGGTGGATATCACCGATGATATCGGCGATATACTCTTTCCAGCCCTCTATCAATTCGTCGATGTCGTCAATATCGACGGAATCCATGGCCTCCTCGATGGTCGTAATCAAATCCTCATAAAATGAGGCGTCGAGTTTTCCGAAAGCCCATTCCTCGATGTGTTCGATACCATTGCCAATGGCCACTTCGTCAAGGACGTCGCACCACATGAATGCACCATAGCCGATGTGTTTTACCGAATTGGGAATGGTGATACTCTTGAGCGAGTTGTTGGCATAGAATGCTAAACCGTCAATACATTTAACAGTATTAGGTATCGTCACATGCTGAAGTTTCATGCACATGGCAAAGGCTTGTAGAGGAATGGTGTCGAGAGAAGCGGGGATGGTGATGCTATGAATCTCTGTACCCATGAATGCGGCATTCCCCAATTTAGTCAATGTATTGGGCAGGTTGACGTTGAGATAGCCCGGGAAGAAGCCTGCTGACATGAAAGCTCCCTCGCCAATGGACTTAAGCCCTTCATTCAGAACAACATCATGCAACTCGGCGCAGCCAAAGAAGGCGAGATGGCCAATCCTAGTGACATTGTCGGGAATAGTGATGCTCCGCAATTCATCGCAACTTGCGAAGGTGTAATCTTTAATCTCGGTGATGTCCTTGGATAGCGTGATTTGGTAAAGTGCTGAGATAGCGAAGGCATAGGTGCCAATCTCATGTACCGAATTGGGAACAGTTACCTTTCTAAGCCCCCTGCAGTACATGAAGGCAGAATCCGCGATGGCGGTTACCTTCATGCCGTTATCATTGAGATAGACTTCCGAGGGGATGACCACCTCGCCACTGTAACCGTCGGTATAGCCGTTGTTGACGACACTCACGCTGTTATCGCCCGTAATCAGGTAATAGATATTATCCGCGATAAAGTCATAGCTCAATGGCTTGATATGGGCAAATTCACGCCACACCTCGGCCCCGCGATATGCGTCAACCGTCGAGTGTGGAACCATGAGCGACACGTTCTCCAAGATGTTCTGGCTCAAACCGCCGTGCTGGTTGTCGAGTTCAGGCGGAGTCAATGCTAAGCAAGTGATTCTCTCCAGAGCATAGCAATCACGGAAAACATCACCATCGACCGAGAATCCCTCGTGGTCCATGTCGATGGTTACGTTTTTCAGATTGGTGCAGTCTTGGAATGCTCCGGCGCAAAGGGCTTCGACCGAACGGGGGATAAAGATATTAGACAAGTTGTAGCAACTTGCAAAGGCATAATTGCTGACAAACGTGACCGACTTGCCCAAGTCCAGTGTAGTCAGCCCATGGCAGTCATAAAATGCGCTGTCCTCGATGGCGAAGATGTGGTCGGGAATTGTCAGACTAGTGAGTCCTGTGCAGCCCATGAAGGCCTGCTTGTCGATAGAGGTTACTTGGCGCGGGAAAACAATGCTGGTCAAGCCCGAATTCTTGAAGGCTTGTTCTCCGATGACTGTGACGCTTTGGGGTATTGTCACAGTTTTGACATTAGGGCAGTTCATGAAGGCACCCTTGCCGATAGCTGTCACTTTGTAGTCGTCACCGGCATAGGTGGCATTCTCGGGGATGGTGATAGCGCTGGCGGTGTAACTGCAGCCCGATGGTGCGTGATTGCTCACAGCACACTCTGTGGGACTGGTAATCAGATAATAGATTCCATTGGCCTGGAAATCAAAGGTCCACGTCTCGATATGGGCAAACCGTCCCCAGTAGGGGTCAAGTTTGAAGTCGAGTAGCGACGACGGCCTCACATATAACGTCACCTTGCTCATCTGCTCGGGTGTGAAACACTCGCCCGTTACCAGGGGTGGCATCATAGAGTAGCAGTTGATGTACTGCAGCGATGTCATCCCGGCCATCACCAGGCTATCAACGGCAAAGCTCGACACGCTCTCGGGAATGATCAGTGTCTCCACCGCAGTACAGCCGGTGAAAACGTCGTGCCCGATCGTCTTGATGCTGTTCGGCAGCGTGAAACTCGTCAGCGCACTACAGCCGGCAAAGGCCGAGTCGTTGATGGCGGTGATTTGGTTGGAGAGGTTCAGCTCCCTAAGCATCGGGCAGTTCAGGAATGCCCGCTCCTTTATCGTGTGGACATATCTACCCATTGACACGCTCGTCAGCGAGTCACAGTCGCGGAAGGCATCATGCAGGATCATGACCACATGAGGGGCAGGACTGCTGTTTCCGGTTACTTCAGGAATATTGACCTCGCCCTTGTAACTATTGTAGTTGTAATCCTTGAACGACACGCCATACTCGGACCAACCGGTCAATTTGGTCTTGTTGAAATACACCCCTTTGTCCTCATGCTCATAGGGGATCTCATTGATGTGCTTGAACTTTTTCCAGCCTGTTGCTTCACTATACAGGTTGATGCGGAGGAGGCGCACATGAAGTGTCGCATCGGTATAGTTTACTTCGGCAAAGCAATCAAAGCCGTTCCATGTCGGGGGAGAATCCCGATAGCAGGTGATGTCCTTTAGCGCGTAGCAGCCCCGGAAGGCTTTGTCTTCAAGTCTCGTCACACCGTTGCCCAGCACAACGCTTGTCATGCTTGAGCAGGACTGGAATGCGGCGTAGCCGATGCTGCTCACCTGGTCGGGGATGGCAATGCTAGTGAGTTTTCGGCAGATGTAGAAGGTGTGGTCGTTGATAGCGTTAAGCCTTTTGGATAGCTTGACAGTCGTCAGCGAACCACATTCGCTGAAAGCGTAGCCGCCAAGCATTGTCACGTTGTCGGGTATATCAATCCACGTGAGCGCCGAGCAACGAGAAAAAGCATGGATGCCGATGGTGGTGAGGCTTTCAGGAAGAAGTACGTCGGTGAGGCTGGTACACCCTTCAAAGGCATGCTCCCCGATGGTAGTCACATAATAAGGTATATCAACCATGCTCAGGCTGGTGCAACCTGCAAAGGCTTCGTAGCTGATGGTCGTCAGTGCATTGGGAAACTTGATACTGGTCAGTCCGGTGCAGTTCTTGAAGGCACAGCTGTCGATGACTGTAACGATGTAGTTATGGCCGTTGATAATCAGGTTGCCCGGGATGACGATATCGCCGCTGTAGGAGTTATATCCCGTGTCCTTGTATGTGACACTCAAGGTGTTGGGGGCAATACAGTTGTAGTAGATGCCGTCAACCTCGACGTTATAGGCCGTGGCGCTCAAGGCGGCGCCCACGAGCAACACTGCTGTGAGCATTGCCCTGTTTAATGTGTGGAGTAGTCGGTTTTTCATATCTTTTATCGATTTAACGTTAATGTCATTATTATTGGTTAATACAAAGGCATTCAATTACTCCTAACGATGATGTCGATGATGGCATTGATGTCGGCGATGTTCACCTCACCGTCACCATTGACGCCCTTGCTATATTCAAACCAACTGTTACCTGTCATGATGGAATCGTTGTCAGCAGTTTCTTTGTCGTACTCATGTTATACTTCAGGCTAGACGATTTCGATATGATACTTACAGCTTGAATGTGATGGGGAGGGTGAACCATACGCTCACGGGCTCACCATTCTGGCGGGCAGGGATGAAATCTGGCAGCAACTTGCAGACGCGGATGGCTTCGGTGTCCAAGTAAATATCCACCGATTTGGCGACCTTGATTTCAGTCACTTTACCCGTCTTGTCAACGACAAAAGTCATAACAACTCTGCCTTGGGTCTTTCTTTTGGCAGCCATCGGTGGGTATTTGACATTCTCTTTAAGGAACTCCATCAGGGCTCTCTCGCCTCCAGGAAACATCGGCGGCTCGAAATCATCGGGCACATCAGAACCTTCACTCACCGTGAGCGGCTCCATCTCATCGAACAGCTTGAAGGACACCGGTATCGTGTACAACATGTCAGTGACTTCCCCATTTTGCTTGGCCGGAATAAAGTCGGGCATCATCTCGACAACCCTGACCGCTTCATTATCCAGGTCTTTGCGCACGGAACGAAGCACTTTAACATCATCGATTTTTCCCGTCTTCTTCACCATGAACTGTACAATCACCTTGCCTTCGATTTTATCCTGAGCTGCTTGGGGAGGATACTTGACATTTGCATTGAGGAAGTTGATCAACGCAGCATCGCCGCCAGGAAATTGAGGCGGACACGTTTCGTCGATCATAATGTCCTGAGCACTTACACTCATGCATGCCAGCATCGCCAGCAGCAGTATCATCAGTTTCTTAGTCGTGTTCATATCTATTCTTGAGTTAAAATCATATTTATTATTACGTTGATGTCGGCGATGTTGACCTCGTCGTCACCATTGATATCTCCATAAATGATGTATCCGCCATGACCGTCAGGTGTGCGGGTGTGTCCACCGCTGCTGCCACCGTTAACGACAACTTCTATCACGCTATTGGCGTCACTTATGTTGATTTCACCGTCACCATTCACGTCTTCAGGGATGATTTCGTTGGCATCGCCGACGATTTGGGAGAAATCTTTCCAATAGTTTGCCGATTGATAGGCTGGGAGAAAATCAGCCAAGACATGCAGTGTTGCATGAGCATAATAATCCATGCTGTCAAAAAAGCCATAATTACCTAAAGCGGGAGGTGTGGTTGATAAACAGGTCACATTAGTCAGTTGGCTGCAACCATGGAAGGCAAAATCTCCAATCGAGGTGACCGACTTGGGAATGATAATGCTTTTCAACTGAGTTTGGCCAGCGGCCAGAAAGGCAGGAATGCGTTGCACGCGATATCCCAAAATGAGGGTATCTAACTGGCTGTCGGTGAATGCGCTGAACCATATCGGGTCATTGCAGTTAACTGCTTCGAAGATAACAGTCTTAATCCCCGTACAACTATCGAACGCGTAATCACCTATCGAGGTGACCGATGCGGGGATGTTGATTTGGGCCAGACCATAACACTCACGGAATGCGTCATTCTCAATAGTGGTCACCGACTTGCCAAGAATAACGGTTCTAAGACCGGTGCAGCCGTAGAATACATTCTGGTCGATGATGGTGACCGCATCAGGGACTGTGATCTGAGTCAGGCCGGAGCAACTGCAAAATGCCCATTTCCCGATGCTGCTGATTGTATTTGGAAGTGATATTTCGGTCAGTCCCCTGCACCCGTAGAACGCTTCGCTGCCGATAGCAGTGACAGGGTATGTCATGCCTCCGTTGGAGACCGTTTCAGGAATTACGACATCTCCGCTATAGCAGCCGCCTTGTCCGTTGTTGGTGACGATGGCGTTGCCGTTCATCACATAATAATAGATGCCGTCACCCGCAAAATCATAGCCCATTGCTGCTGCCGGTAACAGGAGCAGCAAAGCAACCAAAGCGATATTAGATAACGTCCGTTTCATGATCCTTTTATGTCGTTTGTGATTGTTGCAGTCAGGTTACTGGCCCTGGACAATCTCGTGAATGATGGCGTTGATGTCGGTAATATTGATCTCGCCGTCACCGTTCACGTCGGGCGCGCGGCTGTGACCGCTACTAGAACCACCGCCGTTGATAATGATATCGATTACACTGTTAACATCAGAATTGTTTACCTCGCCGTCGCCATTCACGTCTCCCATGAGTATATCTTCCACAATCTGTCCGAAATACGGATACCAGTTCTCATCAGCCCCGTAGGCATCAGCCGTCCCCTGCAGCACATGAAGTGTACGACCAGAGTAATCACCATCATCCAAATAGAATTGTCCATACCCGCTCGATACTCTCGAGAGGTCAGCAATGTAGCAATACACATCCGTCAGTCCAGTGCAGCCATAGAACACCCCGTAACCGGTATAAGTTACCGAGTTGGGAATGACAATGCTGGTCAGTCCAGTGCAGCCCTCGAACGCAGAGTGATCGATAGCAGTTACCGAGTTGGGGATAACGATGCTGGTCAGTCCAGTGCAGCCATAGAACGCTTCGAAACCGATCTGAGTGACCGAGTTGGGGATATCGATGCTGGTCAGACCAGTGCAGCCATCGAACGCCCAGTCACCGATAGCAGTTACCGAGTTGGGGATAATCGTGTTCTTGCAGCCAAAAAATAAAGTATTAGACGCGGTCTCTATAATTGCATTGCAGTTGTTGCGCGAATCATATTTTGGATTGCCACTTTCTACCACTATGCTGGTCAGACCAGTGCAGTCCTCGAACGCATCGGAACCGATCTGAGTTACCGAGTAACCTATGTTGATACTGGTCAGACCAGTGCAGTCCTCGAACGCCTCGAAACCGATCTGAGTTACCGAGTTGGGGATGACGATGCTGGTCAGACCAGTGCAGCCCTCGAACGCCTCGGAACCGATCTGAGTTACCGAGTAACCTATGTTAATACTGGTCAGGCCCGAGCAGTGAAAGAACGCCCTGTTACCGATAGATGTTACCGAGTTAGGGATCTCGATGCTGGTCAGACCAGTGCAGCTATAGAACGCGGATTCACCGATCTCAGTTACCGAGTTGGGGATAACGATGCTGGTCAGACCAGTGCAGGACTTGAACGCCGAGGAACCGATAACAGTTACCGAGTTAGGGATGTCGATACTGGCCAACTTAGTACATCTAACGAACGAATAGTTGCCAATAGTAGTTATCGAGTTGGGAATGACGATGCTGGTCAGACCAGAGCAGTTAGCGAACGTCGAATTCTCGATAGCAGTCACCGAGTTGGGGATGTCGATACTGGTCAGACTAGTGCAGGATTCGAACGCCGCGGAACCGATCTCAGTTACCGAGTTGGGGATGTCGATGCTGGTTAGACCAGTGCAGCCCTCGAACGCCCCGTAACCGATAGAAGTTACCGAGTTGGGGATGACGATGCTGGTCAGACCAGTGCAGTTAAAGAACGTATAGTCGCTGATAGCAGTTACCGAGTTGTGGATGACGATGCTGGTCAGACCAGTGCAGCTAGAGAACGCCCAGGTGCCGATAGCATTTACCGAGTCAGGGATGACAATGCTGGTCAACTTATTGCAGCCGTAGAACGCATAGTCGCCGATATAAGTTACCGAGTTGGGGATGGCTATGCTGGTCAGTCTAGTACACTCCATGAACGCCCCGTAACCGATAGAAGTTACCGAGTTGGGGATGACGATGCTGGTAAGGCCCGAGCAGCTTCCGAACGTCCTGAGGCCGATCTCAGTCACCGAGTTGGGGATGACTATGCTGGTCAGCCCCGTGCAGGCCTCGAACGCCCTGGAACCGATATAAGTTACCGAGTCAGGGATGTCGATGCTGGTCAGTCTTGTGCAGCCATCGAACGCCCAGTCACCGATAGCAGTTACCGAGTTGGGGATGTCGATGCTAGTCAGACCAGTGCATTTCCAGAACGCTTCGGCACCGATAGCAGTTACCGGGTAGGTGGTTCCATTGTAGGTGACGGTGGCCGGGATGACGACAGAGCCTGAATACTCATTGTCATATGAATCAGAATATGAACCTCTGAAGGTCACAGCGGCCTTGTTACCATTGATCTTGTAATAAATGCCATCAACTTCAAATTCATGGGCCATCAGAGACAGGCTGCTCATGAGCAGAGCCATCAGCACAGAAATTCTCGCCCAACGAGACGAAAAATAAGATTTAGTTTTAATCATGTTCATAGCGTTATCTGATTTATTGTTATTATTTTTTTATCGTGGCAAAAGTACAGAATGCAGTTCTTCCCAACAATACCCATTTGGATGTTTATGCTCTGTGTCATGATGCGGCGGTCACAACGTGATGACGAGACACCGCAAAATTACTATAAATAATTGGATTCTTGAGGAAAAACGGGCTTCATTGTGACTTCATTCTGACAGTTCTAAACCATTGATTATCAGATACCAGAAAAATAAAAAGTTCATTTTGGCATAATTCGGCCCGTTGAGGCTGAAATTGTTGCAAAAAAATGAAGTAATTTTGCCATAGAAAATCAATTAATCGAACGATGAAATCACGAAATCTTATCATTCCGTTATTGCTGTTTTGCTTCGCCTTGGCCTGCTGCAATGGTGGCAACGACACCGCTACGATGCGTGAACTGGCCAGCATCGACTCGACACTCACCGTCGCACGCCAGTATGCTGTCGCACAGCAGCAATTGGACTCGCTGAACCCTGATGGCTTCAACAAGGCTGAGCGGGCCTACTACTCGCTGCTGCTCACCCAATCGCACTACAAGAACTATATCAACGACACAACCGATGCCGTGATTAACGAGGCGGTAGACTACTTTAAGCGCCACGGCGACCGCGAAAAATATACCCGCTCCCTGCTCTACCAAGGCTGCGTCTATGAGATCATGGGCGATGCCGAAAAGGCGATAGCGTCCTATAAGGAAGCAGAGAACGCAGCCGAGGATGATGACCTGGAAAACAAAGCCTTCGCCAAGCTGCGATTGGCGACCCTCTATGCTGACAATTCAAATTACGCCGACCTGAAAATCAGGAAATACAAGGAGGCGCTTGACCTGTATAACCAATTGGGCGACAAGCATTACCAGATTGTATGCTTGACCGACATCGGAGGTTTTTATCGCATTATATCCGCCGATCGCGACAGCGCCCTTTATTACATCAATCAAGCCATCAGTCTGTCTGAGGCAGAACATGAGAACTGGTTCCTGTTCCAGAACCTGTATCAACGGGCCGAGATGTACTGCCTGCTTACCAAAGAGTATGACAAGGCTAAAGTAGATATTCTGAAAGCCATAGAAGCCGGCAAGGATGAGATTGACCATCCTCGCGCGCACTATGTCGCCGCTGAGACCTATTTGAACCTGGGACGGCCCGACTCGGCCCTCTACTATCTGAACCATGTGCCCGCCAGCGGAATGATTAGCAATCACACCAGTGATACGGTCATGTATTGTCGGCTCATGAGTGAGATTGCTAAAGCTAATAAGGACTGGAATCAATTCACCACCTATTATGAGCGGGCCAACGAGATGGCCGACTCGATACTGGTTGCCAACGTCAATAAGAACTACATGGCCGTTGAGAAGAAATATGACATCCAACTGGAGGAACTCAAGAAGGTGAAGAGCGAGTCCCGCACGAGGGGCGCCATCATGCTTGCTGCACTGCTGGCACTAATGGCGCTGGGCGTAACCTTCCTGGCATGGCGCTACCGCAGCCGCCTGAAGCAGAAGGAGACCGAATATGAATTGCTGCGAACCGACCTCGATGCGTCGCTGGCAAGCCTGGAGCAGATGAAAGCGACCATCAGCACTCGGGAGCAGGAATTGAAGGCCGCCCAGGACGAGTTGCGAGGTAAAGAGCGTATGGGCGAGGAACTCGCAGTCCTTACAGCCCAGCAGCGCAAGAGTGACGAGATGCGTTCCATCGTCGATAACCAGATACAGGTGATTCGCCAGTTGCTGGAGTTGTCCTATCAGCCCAACGAGACGAATTTTACCCGCAAGTTCAACGAAGTAATGACACTGCCCGTCGAGGGTGCCATCCCCACCGAGTCCTACTGGAACAACCTGCACAGCCTGACTAATGACCTGCACCATAACGTGCTTGATGAGGCACAACGCATCGCCGGGGGTACGCTCAACGAGAGCGAGATGAACTTCCTGGCCCTGTACTGCTACGGCTTCTCCCGCACGGTGATCATGATCTGCATGAAATACAGCAGCCTGGGCACCGTCTCCAACAAGAAAATCCAGATTGCCAAGAAGCTGGGCGTCAATAACCTTGACGACTTCGTTTCGTCCTATTGTTAACTGCTTGCTGATTAGGACGTGAGATTGAAGCGGTCATGCGTGGGAGAGGTATTCGCGGATGGCGGTGGTGAATGGGCGCCAGTACTTTTGGCATTTGAGTTTGCCCACGCCGTAGATGATGCCGAATTCTGACTGCGTTGTCGGTTTCTCGGTGGCCATCGCGGTCAATGACTTGTCGCTGAAGACCATGTAGGGGGCTATGCCCGAGGCCGTGGCGATGGCTTTGCGCAGGTCGCGCAACTTTTCGAAGAGCATCTTATCCATCTGCTTGCCGCTTGAGGCACCTTCATCGATGATTGTGGTTTGAGTGGGTCTTTTCTTGGCTTTGAAGTCGTGAGGGACATATTTGTTCAGCTCAATCGTGTGTCGGCCAAATAATACATCGTTGCCAAAGCCGGTGACTTTCAAGTGGTTGTTTTCGTCATATGCAACATCAATCAACCCCATTTGCAACATTTGCAGCAAGTAGGCATTCCACTCGGCAACAGTGAGGTCGCGCCCCACGCCAAAGGTCTTCAGGCGGTCATAGCCTTTCTCGATGACTTCAGCTTTGCGCCAGCCGCGCAGGATATCTATTACGGTGTGCAGGCCTGCCTGTTCGTCGGTGCGCTTGATGGCGCTCAAAGCCATCTGGGCAAAGCGGGTGCCATCGAAGCGGTCTGGCGGGTTGTCACACACATCACAATTGTGGCAGTCGTGGTCAAAACGCTCATTAAAGTAGTTGAGCAGGATGCGGCGACGACACACGCCACTCTCGGCAAACTGCTGCATGCGACGCAATTTGTCCATATTGATCTGCACCTGGCCCGACTGCTGGGCAAACTGCTGCAAAGTGACCATGTCACCGTAATTATAGAACAGTAATGCGTCGGCAGGCAGGCCGTCACGTCCCGCGCGCCCTATTTCCTGATAGTAGCTCTCGATGTTGCGGGGCATATTGCTGTGGATGACATACCTGACGTTGCTCTTGTCAATCCCCATGCCAAAGGCGATGGTCGCGCACACCACTTTCACATCATCGTTGATGAAGTCGCGCTGCACCTGCAGTTTAGTGTTCACACTCATGCCGGCATGAAACGCCTGTGCATTGATGCCCAGCGATGTCAGGTTGGCAGCCATGGTCTCGGTGTCTTTGCGGCGCAGGCAATAGATGATGCCGCTCTCGTTGCGGTGCAGGTTGATGAACTGCACGATGTGGCGCATCTTTTGGCGTCCGGTTGCACCTTTCACAACGTTGAGCGAGATGTTGGGACGATCAAACGAACTGATGAACAATCGGGCATCGGGAATGTGTAGTTGTTGGGCGATATCATCCCGCGTGATGCGGTCGGCTGTTGCTGTGAGTGCCATCACCGGGATGTACGGGAATCGTTGCTTGAGAGTCCCTAATTGGGTGTACTCGGGGCGAAAGTCGTGTCCCCATTGTGAGATACAATGAGCCTCGTCGACGGCAAACAAGCATATGCGTTGTGTGATGGCCGATGACCACCGATCAATTTCACTGAGCAGTTTCTCGGGAGAAATATACAGCAGTTTGACCTTGCCTTGAAGGAGCAGCTCCATCGTCTGCCGCTTCTCGGTATCACTCTTCTCGCTGTTTAATGCCAGGGCAGGCACTCCGTTTTGCTGCAGTGCATCAATCTGGTCATTCATGAGCGCCAACAGCGGGGAAATCACGATGGCAAACCCATCATCGCCCATCAGACCTGGAATCTGGTAGCACAACGACTTGCCGCCGCCAGTGGGCATGAGCACGATGCTGTCGCCTCCGTCAAGCGCGTGACTGATGATGTCCCATTGCTGTCCCCTGAAACTGTCATATCCATAACAGCTCCTGAGCAACATCAACGCATAGTCCTCTCGCGTCATTCAATTCGTAATTAGGGGAATAAAATCTAAAACAAAGAACCTCTAAACCCTAAGCCCTAAGCTGTAAGCTCTATACTTAATCTAATAGGCATTATCTTCGCCCCTGATGGCATTCCAGATAGTGCGGAAGATGATTTTCAAGTCGAGGAAGAATGTCCAGTTCTCGGCATACCACACATCAAATTCGACGCGCTTCTCCATCTGCCACAACTCCTCAGTCTGTCCGCGATAGCCGCGCACCTGTGCCCAGCCGGTAATGCCGGGCTTGATGGTGTGACGAAGCATGTATTTGTCGATCAAGGCGCTGTACATTTCGGTCTGGGCCACCATGTGGGGCCGGGGACCGACAACGCTCATTTCTCCGCGCCACACATTCAGGAACTGGGGCAACTCGTCAATGCTTGTGCGGCGCAACAGGTTGCCAAAGCGTGTTACACGCGGATCGTCTTTAGTGGCCTGCAGCGTGTCGCTGTCAGAGTTCATGCGCATTGTGCGGAACTTATAGCAGTTAAAGGCTTGTCCACGGTAGCCGGTGCGCTTCTGGACAAAGAAGATGGGGCCGGGTGAAGATAGCTTGATGCCGATGGCAACAGGAATGATCACCAGGGGCGACAAGATGAGGGCCACCGATGATACAAGCAGGTCAAAAGCACGCTTAATCAGGCGGTTGATTGGATTTTTCAAGGGGTAGGGGTGTACTGCCAGAATGGGAACATCGCCTACCGACTGCAGTTCAAACTGGCGTGTTACCGTGCGCCCGAACTGCGGCACATAGTAGAAGTCCACCGCATTGTTGTCGGCAATGCGGATCATGCGTGACACGTTTTGTGTGTCTTCAAGATCGGGGACAGCACAAAACATCTCGTCAACTTGATGAGTCTTAACAAACTGCTCCACGTCGTCTAGTGTGCCCTGATATACCGCCGACGCCGACTTTGCCTTGGGGTTGTTGTCAAAAAATCCGACAATGTGGTAACCGTAGCCCTGGTCGGCGACCATTTCGCTAATGAGGCGGACACCCACTGTGCCCCCGCCAATGACGATGATGCGCTTGAAGTTGAAGCCATGGTTACGGTAAAGTTTTACCAACTGGCGGGAAATAACCCACCAAGCCGACAAAATCGAGAAGAACAGGAGATAGAACAAAATCATCCGCTGCCAGGGTGCGTCATGAGGACCGATGAACGTTGTCAGCGTGACAAAAATTCCCGCATGGGTGAGCACCAGTTTGAGTGCCTGACCCACAACTTTCTCGGCATAGAACACGCGACGTTCATGCACTTCGCTAAAGAAGTAGATGCAAACCACCATTGCCACGTTTAGCGCGAACCACATGGGGCGGGAATACATCTCACTATTGAACGATGATGTGCCCTGGCTCCATAGCATCACGGCAAGATAGGATAGATTCACAATCATCAAGTCGATGATGCTGAATATCCACCGCACGAATTGTCCGTATCGGCCTTTACTCTTCATTCGGACTTAGGGATGAGAAAATCTCTTGCAATTGATTTAATGCAGGGGAGGGTGGAGCCGCCTCCCCTTGCATCTGGTTTCATGTATCAGGTTGAATGATGTAAAAATCAGTGATTAGGCATTGTCAAGTTCCTTGATGCGCTGCTCAAGCTCGGCAATCTCTTCTTTCAGACTGTCGATGCGGCGCTCCATCTCCTTGACAAGCGAGTTGCCGCTCTTGGTGTTGGCAGTCAGGAAGCCCATGTTGTTCTCAAAGGTCTTCAACTCGCTCATGCGCTGTTCGTAGGTGCGAACAAGGCGGTCACGCTCGCTCAGGCCACGGTCGTTGCCCGACGTGCGAGGACCGCGCGAAGAACCGGCGTCACGACGGGGACGGCTGCCGCGCATGTTAAGCGTCTCGAATGCCTTGTCAACCAGCTCACGGTATTGAGCATAGATTTTGTCTTTTTCCTTGAAAGGCACATGGCCAATCTCCTGCCAACGGTCCATCAGGTCACGTACAGTCTGACTTGCAGTTTCGCCGGCCTCTTCGATGGCGGCCTTGAGGTTGGCAATCACTTCTTTCTTGGCCTTGAGATTGTCGTGCTCAACAGCATGAACATTGACGTTCTCCTTCTTCTTCTGGTCAAAGAAATGGTCACATGCAGCGATGAAGCGTTTCCAAACGGCATCACTGTGCTTTTTCACAACGGGACCAATGGTCTTCCATTCCTTCTGCATCTCGACGAATTTGTCGGTGGCTTCTTTCCACTCGGTCGAATCCATCAGGGCTTCGGCGCGCTCGCAGAGGTCGATTTTCTTGGCAAGATTGGAACTGAGTTCTTCTTTCATCGATTTGTAGAACTCAGCCTTCTTTGAGAAGAACTCGTCACATGACTTGCGGAAGCGGGCGAACAGGGCAGCGTTGGCCTTGCGTGAGGCATAGCCCAGTTTCTTCCAGTCTTCCTGCAGGGCGATAATCTGCTTGGTTACTTCATCCCACTGTGCATAGGTCTTGAGGTCATCGGTAGTGATCTGCTCAATCTTCTCACACAAGGCGTTCTTGGCGTCGGCATTCTCTTTCTCCTTGCTCTTGCGCTCTTCAAAGAATGACTGATACTTCTTGTTGATGGCACTGGAGGCTGCCTTGAAACGGGTCCACAGTTCTTCGCGCAGTTCCTTGGCAACGGGACCGATTTCGCGCCACTTGTTGTGGAGCTCCTGGAGTTTCCTGAAGGCGCTCACAACATCAGATTCCTCGTCTAGGGCTTCGGCTTCCTCACACAGCTGCTGCTTGAGCTCAAGGTTCTTCTTGAAGTCATAATCGCGCAGCTCCTTGTTCATCTTCAGCACGTCATAGAAACGCTCGGTAGCGCGCTGGAACTCTTTCCACACTTCGGTGTCAGCCGTTGCAGGCACGTCACCCACGTCCTTGAAGTCTTGCTGCAGTTGCTTGACGCGGTTGAACTGGCGGTTGATATTGTCAGGATCATTGGCAATCTCGTTAATGAGTGCAATGATTTGGCGTTTCTTTTCAAGGTTAGCCTCGCGGTTGGCTTCCTGGGCCGCGTTGAACTCGGTGCGGCGTTCCTTGAGCACATTGAGCAATTCCTTCAAGTTGTTCTCGTCGGGATCCTCTTTGGGGGTGAAGTCGCTGTCTTCGTTGCCGTTGGCAAGGAATTCCTCTTTCTCACGGGCCAGCTCGTCACGGCGAAGGGCAAAGAAAGCAGCCTTGATGGCTTGTACTTCATCTTTCACCTCCTCGATGGGGCGGGTTGCTACCTCGCGCATCATGTCCACCAATTCGCCCTTGGTCTTGCCTGTCAGTTCAAGGCGGGGTGATCCCTCTGCCATTTCTTGTTCGGCAGGCTCTGGCGCTTCGGCTACGGCCTCTTCGGCCTTTGGCGCTTCAGCAACAGGCTCCTCAATAGGGGTTTCCTCAACCTTCGGTTCCTCGGCGGGTGCGGGCTCCTCGGCTTTTACTTCTTCACTCACTACTACTTCCTGAGCCTCGGTCTGAGGTTCAGTGCTCAAGTTCTGATCTTTCTCGAGATTGTTCATCGATTCAGATTGTTCACGCGGTTCCATCATAATAACTTGTTTTATTCGGATGTCTGATAACATCCGATGTTAAATTCTAAACCCCAAATTTACTCATATTTTCGCAATCGCAAAGCCAAAAGTCTGTTTTTTTTCATTTTTTGCACTATTTTTTATAAAAATGAGGGCTTATAGGGCAAAATACCCTATAAACCCTGAATGTCTTGCGGGTCCCTATGGATTAAAGTACCCTGGCCTTGATAATCTTCACGTCAACGGTAGGACGGTCGGCAGTTCCGGTCTCAACGTTCTGTATCTTGTCAACGACATCCATGCCCTCAATCACTTCGCCAAAAACGGTGTACTGACCGTCGAGGTGCGGAGTTCCGCCAATGCTGGTATAGGCATTCAATTGCTCGTCGGTCATGGTGAATGGCGTTTTAGCGGCTTCGGCTTCGGTGAGCTGGATGAGCTCGGTCTGTAACGTCTGCAGGCCGCCATTGTCCTGTTTTTGCTGCAATTCCTCGATTCTGGCACGGTTCTCGGTGACCAGACGGCGGAAGATTTCCTGTTTCTGCATATCGGCCATGCGCTGTGACATCATCTTCAAATCGTCAAGGCTGAAAATCTTGCCGGTGACGATGTAGAACTGGCTGCCGCTGCTGCGTCGCTCAGGGTTCACCTGGTCGGCTGTGCGTGCAGCTGCCAATGCTCCGCGCTTGTGGAAATACTTGGGATAAACAAATTCGGCTTCGATGGTGTAGCCGGGGTCTCCGTCTCCAAGCATGGTGTTGGGGCCGGCGGTTTTCGAGTTGCCGTCACCTGTCTGAATCATGAAGTCCTTGATGACACGGTGAAAAAGCACGCCGTCATAGTAACCCTCTTTCACGAGTTTGATGAAGTTGTCGCGGTGTTGCGGCGTTTCATTGTAAAGCTCGACAACAATCTTGCCAAGCGAAGTTTCAAGTTCTACTTTAGTCATTTTGTCATTAGAAGTCGCGGTGCTGGCTGCGGGAGAAGCTTGTCCCTGGGCGTCTCTTGCCGTGCAGGACATGAGTGTCAATGCAGCCATCACTAACAATAAAAAGTTTCTTTTCATCATTAAGATTATGTTTTGTCCGTGATTATTAATCAATGAAGCGCATTGCACCCACGCGGGTGCAATCAAGCTAAATTCCTACAGGGTAGAGGCGCTTGTAAATGCGTCGAAAGTTGTCGTCGTTAGCACTGAGTTCGGCAGCATGCTCCTTGTAGTCGGTACCCCACAGCGACGAGGCCAAGTAGGCAAGATACACATGGTCACGATCCTTGGCGATGGCCGCCTTGACAAGCAGGTCGATGCTTGTGGCATACTTGTCGCGATCAATGGCATTGAGGTAGCGGGCTGTGCTGACCACAAACTGGCCGGTACGGTCCTTCATTATCATGTTATCGACCAGCGTGGGCAGGTCCTCGTCTATATTGCCCATGTTATTGGCAATGTATTCATAGGTCAACAACCCGTTAGAGTCGTTTTCCAGCATTTTTTTAGTGGTATCGTTCATATCTTGATTAGTCTTGTGGTCATTATAATCACTCGCAAAAGTAATGCTTTTTTTGTCAAAAACACCTCTTGGCCATAAAAAATGAATGGTTTTGAGATGAGTTATCAAAACTGCATCGTTTTCATGAACACGATTTACAGCTCGATGGCATCTTTCACTTTCTCGTCAAGCAGGGCAATGTCAAGCACTTCCTTGATGGAGTTGACGTAGTGGAATGTCAACCCTTTCAGGTACATCTCGTTGATTTCCTCGATGTCCTTGCGGTTGTCTTTGCAAAGGATGATGTCGGTGATGCCGGCACGCTTGGCCGCAAGGATTTTCTCTTTGATGCCGCCCACGGGCAGCACCTTGCCCCTCAGGGTGATTTCCCCCGTCATGGCTAGGTGGTCCTTGACGCGGCGCTGGGTGAATGACGAGGCCAGCGAGGTCACCATGGTCACACCTGCCGAGGGACCGTCCTTGGGGATGGCGCCCTCGGGCACATGGATGTGCACATTGTACTTGTCGAACAGTTCAGCGTCGATGCCAAACAGTGAGCAGTGCGAACGCAGGTATTGCAGCGCAATGACTGCCGATTCCTTCATCACGTCGCCCAGATTGCCCGTCAGCGTGAGTTTCTCACCCTTGCCGCGCGACAACGATGATTCCACAAACAGGATTTCACCACCCACAGCCGTCCAGGCAAGACCTGTCACGACTCCGGCAAACTCGTTGCCCTCATATTTGTCGCGGCTGTAGTCAGGCGCGCCCAGGTACTGCTTCAAATCTTCGACCTTGATGCTCTTGGGATAGTCGTCGCCCGATGCCTTGTGGCGTGCCACGCGACGCAGAACAGTGGCGATTTTCTTCTCCAGTTGGCGCACGCCTGATTCGCGCGTATAGTCCTCGATGATCTTCAGGATGGTCTGTTTGCCGAATCTGATTTCGTTTTTCTTGAAACCGTTGTTTTCAAGCTCCTTGGGAATCAGGTGTCGCTTGGCAATTTCCAGCTTCTCTTCAGGAATATAGCCGTTGATCTCGATAACCTCCATGCGGTCAAGCAGTGGACGGCTCACTGTAGCAAGGCTGTTGGCGGTAGCAATGAAAAGAATCTTGGACAGGTCATAATCCACATCCAGATAGTTGTCGTGGAAATGGCCGTTCTGCTCGGGATCTAGCACCTCGAGCAATGCAGATGACGGATCGCCCTTGAAGTCCTGTCCCACTTTATCGACCTCGTCGAGAACGATGACAGGGTTGTTGCTGCCGCACTTGGCCAGGGCGGCGATGATGCGGCCGGGCATGGCACCGATATAGGTGCGGCGGTGGCCGCGAATTTCGGCTTCGTCATGAAGGCCGCCCAGCGAAATGCGCTCATACTTGCGGTTCAGGGCATCGGCAACCGATTTACCCAGCGATGTTTTGCCCACACCGGGAGGACCGTACAGGCACAGGATGGGTGCCTTGAGGTCACCACGCAGTTTGAGCACGGCGAGGTGTTCCAGGATGCGGTCTTTGACTTTTTCCAGCCCGTAGTGGTCGGCATTGAGCTTGTCTTCAACATTTTTGAGGTCAAAGTTGTCATCGGTGCATTTGCTCCACGGCAGGTTGAGCATCGTGTCAAGATAAGCATACTGGACGGAGTAGTCCGGCGACTGCGGATTGAGGCGCTCGAGTTTGCGAAGTTCTTTTTCAAAGTGCTTCTGGACATCATCACTCCATGATATCTGCTCAGATCTTGCATGCAGTTCCTCAATATCGTCAACATCGGTTCCCAGCTCCTCCTGGATAGTGCGGATTTGCTGCTGCAGGAAGTGCTCACGTTGCTGCTGTGACAGGTCTTCACGGGTGCGTTCCTGAATGTTTGCTTTGATTTCCACCAGTTGCTCCTCGCGTGTGAGCAGCTGGTAGAGCAGATAACCACGCTTTTTTACATCACGCTCCTCGAGCATGTGCTGCTTCTGGTCTGAATCAAATGCGATGTTTGTTGCCAGGAAATTGATCAGATACATGGGGTTATCGATGTTCTTCATGGCAAAGGCAAGGTCACGGCCGTTGTTGCCCATGTTGCGCAGCATGCGCAGGGTGACCTCGGCAATCGACTGCATCAGCATCTCAAATTCCTTGTCTCCAGCCAATGGCAGTTTATCCTCTACCAGGGAGACCGAGCCGCGAAGATAGGGCGAAACACTTGCCACCTGGCCCAGCTGGCAAGCCGAACGGCCCTGAAGGATGACGTTTGTCGAGCCGTCGGGCAGTTCCAGCACCTTGATGATGGTGGCAATTGTTCCAAAACGGTACAAGTCACGCTCCACTGGGTCCTCGACATGACTGTCATATTGGCAGAAGACGGCAATCGATGAGTGACCTTGTTCGGCATCCTTGATGAGACGCAAAGATTTCTCGCGACCCACGCTCACGGGCATGGTCATCGAGGGAAACAGCACCATGTTGCGCAATGGCAAGATGGGGATGTCATCGGCCTTATTATCGTGGATGTCGGTGTTGTCGCCAACCTCGTGAATCTCGGTGATGATGGGAACAACGCGGGCACCGCCCTCATTTAAATCATTATCTAATTTATCTATAAAATCTATCATTGTTTTCTAGTTTCTTACCCTTGTTTGGGCAAATCAGACTGCAAAGGTACAAAAAATGTGCCAATCGGCCACACAATCACATCGATTGCTTTCCTGTCACCGCCCAAAAACAACAAGCGGCGCCTTTCTGGAGGTGCCGCTTGTAATGATGATTGATGGTCAGGTCGTTTACTTGATGATCTTCACGCTCTGGGTAGAACCGTCACTATAGGTGCGGACAACAATGTTCACACCATCGACAGGACGGCTGTACTCAATACCGCGGATGTCATAGTAACGCTCACTGACAACGGTCTTGACGGCCGTGGACTCTTGAACGCCCAAAGGATCATCGGGCATTGAGAGCATGCCGCTGGCTGGAGTCGTGTGAACATTCTCACCAATGGGCAGCGAGTAAACGCCAATCGTGTTGCCGGCGCAAACCAGGTTGCCTGCATAGTCAAATGCCATCTGGAAGATTGTGCCCAGGCCAGTCTTGTAAGAGTACTTGGGCGTGATGTCAGGCGTGTTGCCGTCCCAAGTAATATCGAAGAACTGGAGCACATAGCTACCGTCATTGATAACGAGCAGGTCAGAGGCCTCGCTAACGGCAAATCCGGCACGGTCGCTGCCGTTCAGCATCTCGGCATAGGGTGCACGTCCCGAGTTGAAGGTCACATTACCGTCATTGTCAACAAACATGAGCGAGGGAACACCTGCTGCGTTGTTGCCTGCGCTGCGGTACTGTGATACCCAAACACCGTGACCTTGAGGATCGGCCACCACGTTACCGTTGGTGTTAAGCTGCCAAGCACCGATGTCGAAGTACTGGTTGGGTGCGGTATCCCATGTGTCAACGATGCTGCCATCGGGTTGGCCGATGTTGTAAACGCCCACACCATTGCCAAAGTCTTCGAGATATACATACAGCTTGGTGTCAGCGCCCTTGCCGCCAATGCCAACTCCAGGCGACGAGGAGCCTACGTTCACGCCATTGTTGGAAATCAAGCCATCGCCGTTGCGCTCGCCGATGAAGAACTCGGTCCAGGTGCCTTCAAGGTCGTTGGGATCAGCAATGAATACGCCCGAGGTGGGATCGCCCCAATCAGGAACATAAAGCTTACCCTGGCAGTCGATGCCCATGCGGTAGTTGCTGCGCCATACGCGGTTACCGTTGTAAACCTGGTCGCTCACGCGAACACCGTTCACGTCATACAGATAAACACCGTTGCCCTCGTTGTTATTGGCAACACGGTTGCCGGCATAGATGGTACCCATCCTGGGACTGCTCGGTGACTTATCGACTGCGACAAACAACTGACCGCTGTAGGTCGGGCCTGCCGGGTTGATGCGCTTGATGGTGGTGATGCGCTCACCCTCAACGGTTACTGACCATGTGAAGTCCTCACCAAGTTGGACGGGCATATCACTGTAAGACAGTTCAACGCTGTTCTCGCCCAAGGTGACATTGGGTACCTCATAGGTGCCCACCTCATTGCCTTCAGCATCATAGAAAGTGATGTGAGCATTCTCGGCATCGTCGTTGACATTGAAGGTGAAGACAAACGAATCGTTGGTCTCCTCGCTGCTCAAGCCATAGGCATAAATGCCGCTCACGGTGGGTTGCTGTGCCTCCCACTTGGTGATCTTGTTGTCCTGCATCAGGTAGAGGTTGATGTTCTCGCCCTTGACAGCGGCACCGGTTGACATGAATTCACATGCAAGAGGTGCAAGATCGGTATTGGTTGTTGCCACCAGTGCAGCCTGATCCATGCCTGCGGTGATGTCATAGAGACGGATGCCGCTAACTGCGGTCTCGGCCATGTAGGGCGTTACCATGTACTGGCGCTGAGCATACTTGAAGAAGGATACTCCAACTGCCATTGTGTCAGCATCCTCGCTCTCGAAGCGTCCCACAACTTCACTGTCGGTGCCGTTGGCCTTGGCCGTGGCAACCTCGAACGGCATAATCTTGTCGCCGTCAAGCACAACGTTGTCATCATTGCGAGGAGACAGCGTCAGCACGGGTTCACCAATCTTGGGCAGGGTGAAGTTGCTGGTGGCGCTGATGGTCTTCTCAGTATAAATGGTGCTGGTGATGTTGTTGTTGACGATAGAGAGTTTCAAGAACCTCATGCCGCCAACGGTGCTGCTGGCATTAGTGCCGATGATGGTTACTGTACACTCGTCGGCGCCACCGTCAACTACCAGCCTCTGAGGACGATAGCGATAGAAGTTGGCCGAGCTCAGGGTGGTCACCCATTCAATGGGATCGCTGTCAAAGTCGGCCCACTTGAACAGGCGCAATGTGCCGCGTGTGAAGCCTTCATCGACTTGAGCGTCGCCATACTGAGTCATCACGCTGTTCATGCCCACCAGCTGATTGTCGGCAGTGAAGCAGATGTCGGCCAAGCGGCTGTAGAATCCTGCATTGTCGGGCTCGGCAGGAGCGATGCCGTCAATGCTCAGCTCCTTGACAATCACCTTATCGACATTGTTGATGAGGTAGAGGTGGGGAGTTCCGTCCTCGGCATTGGTCAGCACAATGGTGCTGTCGCCGCGAACAAGCATGCGCTTGATGCTTCCATCCAGGTCATATTCGGTACCTTCGTCACAAGTCAGCTCAAGCTTGTCGGGAGCGCTGACATAACCGGGCAGCTCGGGCTCGGGATAATTCTGGAACAGATCATCGGGAACGACATAGTCCACTGCCTCGAGCAGTGGCACCTCATAGGTGGTCTTGTTGGCCTCGACCACGATGTCGCCGGTAGCGGCGGCGATCCACTCTTGCCATTCACTGTCAACTGTGGCGGCGGTGAACTCGCCCAGGGGTTTGTAGCCCTCGGCCTCGACGGTCAGGGTGTAGGTGCCGGGATCCAGGTTCTCGAACACAAACACGCCGTTGTAGTTCTGGTCGGTGGTATAACGTGCCACTTCCTGGCTGTTCTTGCTCAAGATGACAACAGCACCGTTGATGGGAGCCCACTGGTCCATGGTGCCTGCGTTGTAGTTATACAGGTTGTTGACAAGATGGGTGTGGACATCCTTAACGGTACCCATGATGTAACCCTTGTCATAGGGGGTGAGTCCGAAGTATTCACCAATACCTCGGGCAATGCGGATACCTTCCTGGTGGCAATAGTCGATGTTCAGCGCACGGTGACGTGCTGGCTGATAGGTGTGGAAATAGCCCTCAACCAGGAAACCGGGAGCTCCATGCTTCAACACACCCAGGTAGCCTGTGTAGGCAATTCCCGTGTTGGGATCGATGCGTGTCGATGAGCTGCCATAAAAGTTGATGTCACCACGCACGTTGGGACTCGATGGGCTATAGTTGGTCATCGGGTCAATGGCGTTGGTGTAGAAGACGGGCCAGCAGGTCAATGCCATGGCACGGCTGCCGGGAGCGCCGTCACCGCCCTCGCCGTCATAGCCGCGATAGAGCATCAGCGGATAGTTGGTGGCAGTGCCGTCGGTCAGAGCGTTGGAATGGTGTGACAGGAACATGTCATAGTTGCCCACTTCCACCTCCTCGCAGATCTCTGACAAGGGGCGGTTGTAAATCTCGGCATCGTCAGCTCCTTGAACATAGGGGTAGGGGCCATTGTACCACCTCGACAGGGTGATGTTCTCGGCTTTCACTCCCATCTTGATCAGGGCATGATAGGTCTCAATGGATTTCCACAGGTTGGTATTCGACTCATAGAAACCATTGGTGTCAGGACGTCCCGTCTCGGGCAACATGGGGTAGGGGATGGTCGCCATCGGGCGGTCGTTCGGGCCCCAGCTGCCGTGACCGGGATTCAGATAAATGCGCAATTCATCGGCGGTTTTCGCCTGCATGATGCCAGCAGCCATGATGGCGGCTACGGCAAGTAATAGAATCTTTTTCATAGCAGTCATCATTTGGTTACGTTAATAATATAAGCTTCACCGGCGGGAGTACTGAAGGCAATCTTGCCGGCGCTGGCATGGGGATACATCGCGATGGTGCCATCGCCGGTCAGCGTCTGAATCGTGCCATCGAGTGTGGCGGCAACGATGGTCGAGGCATAGATGAATTCGCCATCGTCAAGGTCCATCATGCCAACCACGGTGTTGTCATCATACCATACTGGAGCACGCATCTGACCCACCTTGCGCACGCCAGTGCCGTCAAGGTTGCAGACGTAGGTGCCGTGTGCGGCCTGATAATAGAGCACTTTGGTCCCGTCGGGTGACAGACTGGCCCACATGTAGCTGAATTGGGTGCCGTTGGGAGACAACTGGCGAGTCTTGCCATTGATGGTAATCATCAGCTGACCCTTGTTGATTGAGAGCACTGGCAACTTCTGGGCCTTGGCACTGCCAATGGCCTTGTTGCTGAATTTGCCCTTGTTCACAGCGCCGACGCTGCTAGCATCAACGGCATAGCCTTGAAGGTCACGCGTCGGCTTAACCAGTACCTGGCTAGCACCTGTAGAGAGGTTCACGCTCTTGAGCGTTGACTGGCGCAGATGCTTGTCATTGAATGAGCCTTCGCGATAAACAACCGTTTGGCCGTCGGGCGAAATCTTCACATTGTGGCCAGCGCTGGGAGCAGTGCTCAGCGTCTGGGTTTGGCCACTGGTCAGGTCTAGCTTGGTGAGGCCCTGGTTGGTTGCACTGGTCAGCAGCAGATAATCGCCTTGGGGGCTGATGGCTGCTACAGCAGCTTTGTCAGGCAGATTGACCTTATCGATCGATGTCACTTGCAACACCTGACCCATTGCGCTCATCGAGAAACCTAACACAAGCAGGAAAAGAAGTTTTCTCATCATGATGGTTAAATGGTTTAAAATGAAACAATAAAGATGATATTATAACTAGTGAAAACGATAGTCAAAGTAATATATTGCAGCAAAAATATATAAAAAATATGTAAATAACAAGTAAAATGTGTTTAAAAATCATTAATGCTCGCTAGGGCTCACAGTTTAGAGTTTAGGGCTTAAAGGTTAGAGAGACATCCGCACCCCCGTTGACAGGAATGCGGATGTCCTTAAAGCCTAAAGTCTAAAGTCTAATGTCTAAAGTCTAAAACCCAATACTTAAGGCCACTGGCCGCTCAGCAGATAGTCGATGAGGGAGGAGACGTCGGCAATGCTGACATTACCGCTCTGGTTGCAGTCGGCACCGGCTGGAGCCGTTTCTCCGCTCAGCAGATAGTCGATCAGGGCCGACACATCGGCGATGCTCACATGACCGTCGCCATTCACGTCGCCACGCAGGAAGGCACCACCCTTCTCGCTGAAGTAGCCCGGGTTGCTCGTGCCGCCGTCGATGTGGGCATAGGTCTTGTCCTTCGGGTTGGAGGAACTGTAGGTCGTGCCCTTGCCGCCCACCAGGCTGTGGCATACGTCGAACATACTAGAGGATGACGTTACGGCTGCGGTGGTCCAGCTATCGCCAACATAAATGGTCCTCAAAGTTTCACATTCATTGAACATGCTTGACATGTTTGTCACTTTACTGGTATTGAAACCACTCAGATCCAACTGCTGCAGACCTTTGCACCAACTGAACATCCACGACATGTCGGTCACGTTGCTCGTGTCGAAATTGCTCACATCCAGGCTTGTCAAACCACTGCACCCGTTAAACAATTGCCTCATGTTAGTTACATTGGAAGTATTGAAGTGGCTCACATCGAGGCTGGTCAGCTCTGAGCAATCACTGAACATCCAGGACATATCAGTCACATAACTGGTATTCCAGCCGCTCACGTCAAGAGCAGTCAATTCATAGCATTCAGCGAACATGGCCGACATGTCGGTCACCTTGCGGGTGTCAAAGCCGCTCACGTCAACAGCGGGCAGCGCACCACATTCCCAGAACATACCTGCCATATTGGTCACCTCGCTGGTATTCAAGAATTGCATGCCCTCAATGCTGGTCAGGTCGTACATTTCGGCAAACCAGTGATAGGTGCTCGACGGATAGTAATCGGCGAATGAACGGCTAAAGACGACCGTCTTCACATTGGCGCTCTGGCCATCGTTGTACCAGTCGGGAGAATTGGAGCCGGAATTCAGGGCATAAGTCCAGCCGCCCATGTTGGTACGTCGATCGCGCCACGTGTCGTAGTAGAACGTCATCGTTCCATTCGGCATATAGCAGGCATAGGCTTCGGGTCCCTCATACTCAGTGAAATAACCCGGGTTGCTGGTGCCGCCGTCGATATGGGCATAAGCCTTGTCAATGTGGTTGGCATCATAGGCCGTGCCCTGGGCTCCCACCAGCTTGGTGCAATTATAGAACATGTTGCCCGAACTGGTCACAGCCGCCGTGTTCCAAGTACCATCTACATAGATGGCGGTCATGTTGCTGCAGCCATAGAACATATAGCTCATGTTCGTGACCTTGGCCGTATTGAAATCTATCAGATACAAGCTGGTCAATGCAGTGGTGTTACTAAACATGCCTCGCATATCGGTGACCTGGTCGGTCTTGAGATAGTGCACGTCAAGATTTGTCAATGCAGAGCAACCACTGAACATGTACCCCATGTTGGTGACCTTGGCTGTGTTGAAGTGGCTCAAGTCAATAGAGGTCAACTTGGAACAATTGTAGAACATATAGCGCATTTCGGTCACCTCACTCGTATTGAGATAACTGATTCCCGTTATGGTTTCAAGATTCTGCATATCGCAGAACCACCTGTAGGTTGATGTGGGACGAGCGTTAGAGAAATCCGAATGGAAGTTCACCTTCGTTACAGAACTGTACATGCCATCGCTGCGCCAGCCTGGCGATGTGAAGCCCGTGTTCAAATCGTAGGTCGTGCCAGTGCGGGAATTGCGGTACGTGTCATAGTAGAACGTCAGTGTAGTGTTGCCAGGGTTGTAGCAGGCATAGGCTTCGGGTACTGCGCTGAGGTAGCCGGGGTTGCTGGGGCCGCCGTCGATGTGCGCGTAGTCTTCACCACAATGATTGGAATCATAAACCGTGCCCATACCGCCCACCAGACTCGTGCAATCATTGAACGTCGAGTTTCCTGTAACCGACAGACTTGCAGTGGTCCATTGATCGCTCACGATGATGGTCTGCAGCGAAGTGCAGCCCTGGAACATTTGGCTCATATTGCGCACGTTGGACGTGTTGAAACTGCTCAAGTCAAGCGTTATCAGCGATTGGCAATAAAAGAACATTGTGTTCATATCTGTCACATTCTGGGTGTTGAAAGATCTCATATCAATTGAATTCAAAGATTCACAATTGCCGAACATACCTCTCATAGTGGTCACGCTACCCGTGTCGAAGTGGCTCAAATCGAGTTGTAATAATCGCTGACAATCATGAAACATATATTCCATATTGGTCACATTACTTGTATTGAAGTTGGTCACATCGAGTTGTGATAATCGCTGACAACCATCAAACATGCCTTCCATATTGGTCACATTACTTGTATTGAAGTGGCTCAAATCGAGTTGTAATAATTGCTGACAATCTTGAAACATATATTCCATATCGGTCACTTTGCTGGTGTTGAAATGGCTCAAGTCAATTGCCGTTAAGTTAATGCATCCCTTGAACATGTTAGCCATGTTGGTCACCTCGCTGGTGTTCAGGTACTCAATTCCTGTGATGTCGTCCAAAAATCTCATTTTAGCGAACCAATTATATGTGTTCTTAGGGCGAGCAGAGGCAAAGGATGGATCAAACACCACTCCGTTAATGTTCGAGTATTCATTGTCATCGGGGATATACCACTCCGGACCAACATTCATAAAAAAGTTACTAGACTCGATTATTTCAATTCCATAGGTGATTTCGGAATGGGACAGTCGCTGATGGTCGTTGTAGAACGTCAGGATCTGACGAGAGCCTAAGTCTTGTCCTTCTATCGTGAGTACCGCATAGGGTTTACTATTGTAATCCTGTGCACTGGTAAAATAGCCAGGATTGGATTCGCCTCCATCGATATGGGCATACTCTATACCATCGTGGTTCATGTGATAGGCCGAGCCCATGCCTCCTACCACGTTCCCACAAAACGCAAACATCCCGTTTGCACTAGCAACATTTTCAGTCGTCCAGCCATCGCCCACAATGATCGTCTTGACATTGCTCCCACCGAACATATAGTCCATCTTCGTCACATTGCGCGTGTCAAAACTACTCAGATTCAACAGACGCTTTTCAGTATGGAATTCTCTAAACATGAATGACATATCGGTCACATTAGCTGTGTTGAAATGGCTCAAGTCAAGGTTTCCTATAAGATAGCTATAAGAGAACATATTAGCCATAATGGTCACCGCACTGGTGTTCAAGTAGTTGAGGCCCTCGATGGATTCTAATAGTACCTTATCGGCGAACCAGCGGAAGGTGCTCGTAGGCCGGGCACTAGCGAACGACGAATGAAAGACCACCTTGCGTACATCTTCATTGAGGTCCACATAGTCCCACGCTGGGCTATTGCTACCCGTGTTCAAGTCAAAAGTCTCACCCGTGCGGCTACTGCGCTGGTTGTCGTAGTAGAACGTCAGCGTCGTGTTCGTCGACGTGTAGCAGGCATAGGCCTCGGCAGCGGCGGCGCCGAGGGCACACATCATGGCCGCCATCAGGACGGCAAGTCTGAAAAGTAATGCTTTTTTCATTATCGATGGGTTTAATTTGGTTAATAATGATATTTGTCGCAAATTTAGTGAATTTTACATTAAAGTACAAAAAAATATGGAGATTTTCTTTGTTTTGAGCCTCTTGTTCTAGAGCTTAGAGAGACATCCGCACCCCCGTTGACAGGAATGCGGATGTCAATATTGAATCTTAGCTCCTTAGCGTGAGATAAAAAGGAGCGTGGATGCCTCCCTAAGCCTAGACTCTAAATTGCAAGCATAAAGTATTACTTGAAAAGGAAGAGCTCGTTGATAGACTTCTTGATGTTCACGTGCTTGATGGCATGGGCAAACATCTTGTCCACGCTCAACACACGGACTTTGGGACAGCGGTCGGTGTCGTAGGGGATACTGTCGCTGATAACCAGTTCGTCAAGTCCGCTGTCCATCACGCGCTCGGTGGCGGGGTCGCTCATCACGGCGTGGGAGATGTAGGCACGCACACTGCGGGCACCGTTATCCTTCATCAGTGAGGCGGCCTTGCAGATGGTGCCTGCGGTATCGACCATGTCGTCGATGAGGATAACGTCCTTGTCCTGCACGTCGCCGATGATGGTCATCGACTCGACCACATTAGCCTCCTGGCGATGCTTGTGGCACAGCACGAGAGGGGCATTAAAGTATTTGGCATAGGAGTTGGCACGCTTGGCGCCGCCCACGTCGGGCGAGGCGATAACGAGGTTCTCGAGGTTGAGGCTGGCGATGTCTGGGACGAACATCGTTGAAGCATAGAGGTGATCCACGGGAATGTCAAAGAAGCCTTGAATCTGGTCGGCATGCAAGTCCATAGTAATCAGGCGGTCGATGCCGGCGGCAATCAGCAGGTTGGTGACCAACTTGGCGGCGATGGATACACGGGGCTTGTCTTTACGGTCCTGGCGCGCCCACCCAAAGTAGGGGATGACGGCAATAACCGACTGGGCCGAGGCGCGCTTGGCGGCATCAATCATGAGCAGCAGTTCCATCAGGTTCTCGCTGGCGTTGAAAGTGGATTGCACGAGATAGACCTCGGCACCACGTACCGGCTCCTCATAGCTCACTTCAAACTCACCATCGGCAAAATGCAGAATTTTGATTTTGCCCAGTTCCACACCCAGTTGTTCAGCAATCTTCAGGGCCACATAACGTGAATTAGTGCCCGAGAATATTTTCATTTCAGCCATAACACATGATACGATTTAATAACTATCGGCAAAATTAAGCATTTTGTGCGGGAAAATTTCTTTTTTACGCGGTTTTTTTCAAAAAATCGGAGCTTTAAATCTTAACAAAAGTTAAATTTAATCGGGCCATTAAACTTTTTTGCTCTATGATAGTCAATATATCGACTTTGAAAAAGAAATGCTTCAAACGATAAACTGACTTTTTCTTAATAATAAAACACTTCAACATTGTGTCAAACTGCTGCTGAAGCATGACGAGACACAGAACATATAGGTCCCTTGACATCTTAACGTCTCGGGACTTTTGTTTTTTTGTGTGGCCCATTTATATCAGTATTGAGTTCATGGCCAATACCCCGCGGGGATAGTGCTAATTTCACGATTACATCTTTTTATTATTACGAACGGTTTAATATTATTTCGGTGAAACTGTCTTCCTCGAACTGAGGCTTCGACTAATTAGCGTAATTCGCACTAAAAAACTTTCAGTGTCAACTTCGATATCTTTCCTTTATATTTTTTGAAACAAATGGTTGCGAATTATGGAAATTCGGTATAATTTTGCATGCAATTTCAATAACACTAAACTATTTTAATACATGAAGTGTTTCGGTTTAAACGTGCTGCTGTTGCTTGCATTATTCTTTACTGCCGCCTCTGGTGCCCAAGCGGCGTGCCACCTTCCTGATAATATCTATAATGAGTCCCAGATTTATCGATTGGCAGGTGATGTGAATGGCGATGGCATCGTCAACATTAATGACGTGACCTCTCTCATCGATATTCTGTTAACGGCCGGCCCGCAACAGGCTCAGGAATCTGTTGCCGACGTGAACCAGGATGGGGTCGTCAGCATCGTCGATATCACCGAACTCATCACCTATCTGTTGAGAGGCGTTTGGGAACATGAGGAGATGCAAGACCAGACGTTTGCCGTGGGCGATGTGACATTCAAGATGATAGCCGTCAAGGGTGGGACATTCACAATGGGAGCGACTCCCGAGCAAGGCAGTGATGCCTATGACAGGGAAAAGCCGGCATTTGAAGCAACCTTGTCAGACTACTATATCGGGCAGACCGAGGTGACACAGGCTTTGTGGGTTGCCGTGATGGGCGACAATCCCAGTTTCTCGACAGGCGACTTGAATCTGCCAGTTGAACGTGTGACCTGGAATGATTGCCAGGACTTCATCACCAAACTGAATGAAATGACTGGAAAAAACTTCCGCATGCCCACCGAGGCCGAATGGGAATTTGCCGCCCGTGGCGGTAACAAGAGCCAGGGCTATAAATATTCAGGGAGCAACGACGTGAATGAGGTGGCATGGTACCAGGGCAACAGCATGGAGCAATCCCACATTGTAGCTACCAAATCTCCCAATGAGTTGGGACTCTATGATATGTCTGGCGGTGTGTGGGAATGGTGCCAGGACTGGTTGGACAACTATGTGGGTGAACCGCAGACCAATCCCACTGGACCCGAGTCGGGCACTTTTCGCATCCTGCGCGGCGGCAGCTGGTATGGAGCCGTGGGATATTGCCGCATTTCTTATCGCGGTTACTACATGCCGGGAGGATATAGTGGTGACTTGGGGCTTCGCCTCGTGCTGCAGTAGAGTCTTGAATCAGCTCAGCCTCAAGTAGAACTCGCCCGTCAGGGCAATATATTCCTGGGTGAAACGGCCGTCCTTGAGCGAGATGACCAGCTGGTCCTCCTGGTAGGGACAGTTGTGTCTGGACAGTGCCCATAGCGTTCGCTTGGGCTCACCTCCCTCTACAGGAATGACGCGTGTCACATGCCGAACGGGCAGCGAGGCAAATGTTGCGGCTTCCACAATCAGGTCTTCGTTATCGGTGGGTGTGATGAATGCCAAGGTGCCGTCGTGAGTGAGCAGTCTTGCCGCACCTTCGATAAGTTGGCGATAGGTCAGCGATTGGGTGTGTCGTGCAACGGTCCGGGCATCGCCCGTTGGCAAAATGCCGTTAGTGAAATAGGGTGGGTTTGAGACAATCAGGTCAAAAGGGGAGTCACCGCTCATGGTGTTGAAATCTATCTTGTGGGCGCTCAGTCTGCCGGCCCATGGCGAGGCTTCAAAATTCAGCGCTGCTTCCTCGATGGCATTGTGGTCGATATCGATGCCGTCGATAATGGCAAGATCATTGCGCTGGGCAATCATCAGAGCAATGACGCCGCAACCGGTTCCCACGTCAAGCACGCGTTTTGCGTCTTGCGCAGGGCACCATGCCCCCAGCAAGACACCGTCGGTGCCCACCTTCATTGCTGTGCGGTCGTTCAAAACCGCAAATCGCTTGAATCTGAAAACCTTTTCACGTCCCATAATTACCTGCAAAGGTAGCACAAATCCAGAAATTGTCGCTACAGCTCATTGGTTTTCAGGCCTGCAGCTGACGATTTCTGCAATTCACGATTAGCGTTTTTGGTCAATGGAATTGGCACGGTTTTTGCTGTGTTGAATGGGCTATTATGTTAAAAATCGTGTGTTTAGCAATTTTTCACGCAAAAAAGTTTTGGCATTCGATTTTAATATGATAACTTGCAACACTTTTTAAAAGAGGACTTAAACTTTTTTAATTTTATTGTGTCTAAAAGGCAAAAGGAATTAATTAATAATGAATTTTAAAACGTGATAGCATTATGAAAAACTTTGTTTTAGCTTTAATCGGCATGATGGCTATGACCACTGGTTCGCTATGCGCACAGGACTATGACGACATCTATTATGATGCCTCCAAGTCCACAACCAAGACAACCAAGGTCGTGAAGCCCGCCAAGACCGTCGCCGTTTACGGCGAGGTCCCGGACAGTTACAAGGTTGCTTCAAGCAGCAACTACCGTGTTGAACGTGATGTTGACGAGTACAACCGTCATGGAGGCATCTATGAGGACTTGGACTATGAAGTGGACATCAACGGAGATACCATCTATGAGGACGCGTTTGCCAACACGCGCCGCATTGAGCGTTTCTATAATCCTGATATCGTAATCCTGAGTGACGACGATGATCTGGTGGAACTCTACTATGACGAATCGCCTTCCATCAACCTCATTATTGGCAGCGACTGGGGATACGCTTCTACCTATGGTTGGAGCAATTCTTATTATCCTTGGTACTCTGGCTTTTATGAGCCTTGGTACTTAGGCTGGCACAGCCCTTGGTATTATAGCTGGGTTTCACCTTGGTATTATGGGGGATGGCATTCACCTTATTGGGCATGGCATTCTCCCTATTGGGGATGGCATTATTCTCATTGGGGATGGAACAACTGGTCCTACTATCCTTGGTACACGCATAATTACTGGGGGAACTGGTACACACACTACACTCACAACAACTGGAACACCAACAGGCATCACGTGGGCAATGGAATCAATGGCCGTGGTAACCGTGTGGGTCTTGCTAACAACCGCAACGGACGTGACCGCGTAGGCATGGGCGCTGGCAACAACCGCAATGGCATTGCATCCCGTGGCACCGATGGCAACCGCGGTTCAGGAATCGGTAACACAACGCGCAATCGTGGCGGATATGCATCTTCGCGTGGCGGCAACATGGGTTCACGTGGAACCTCTGGCGTAACTTCGCGCAGCAGTGGCATCTCACGCTCGCCTTCATCAAGTGGTGGTGGCCGTTCCTACAGCGGTGGCAGCTCCAGCAGTGGCGGCACCCGTTCATCGGGCAGCAGCTATAGCGGTGGATCGCGTTCATCTGGTGGCGGCTATAGTGGCGGTGGCTCCTACAGTGGCGGCAGCCGTTCATCGGGCGGCAGCAGTGGTGGATCATCAGGTGGTGGCGGACGTCGTCGCTAATTGACAAATCCTTTCACACACACATTTATCAGCAGAATACTAATTATTATCTAAACCTTATTGGAATTATGAAGAAGAAAGTTTTTGCCATATTATTGTGCGGCCTTCCTCTTATGATCAACGCTCAGGACGCTTTTGATGTCCTGCAGATGTCACAAACCGAACTCCGGGGTACCTCGCGCTTCCAGTCGATGGCGGGGGCCTTCGGAGCCCTCGGAGGGGATTTGTCTGTACTGACGCAGAATCCTGGTGGTATAGGTGTTTACCGCAGTTCTGACCTGGGAATTACATTAGGCCTGGACTTCAACAGCACCAAGGCTGGTGTGAATACTACCAACGAGACCAAGTTTAATGTGAACAACGTGGGATATATTGGAGCAATCCGTCTCGACAGTGAAGCGGTGCCAAACCTGAATTTTGGTTTCACCTACAACCGCTTGAATTCCTACAACCGCCATTATGTGGGCGGTGTCGCCAATATCCCAACATCGATGAGCAACTACATCGCTGATGCGTTTGTCAATGTGCCGGGATATACCGATGCCGACTTGTACAGGCTCGACAATTTTGATCCCTATTTTGACGGCTATGCACCTTGGGCTGCTGTAACCACCTTTGACATGAGGACCAACAATGGTGGCTATGTGGGAATCATCAACAGCAATGGTGACTATATGCAGGGCCTTTATGGACCTGGAACCAGGGGTGATGCCTACTATGAGGTGGAAGAACGCGGCCATGTCGATGAATACAACATCGCCTTTGGCGGCAATCTTGCCAACAGAGTCTATTGGGGACTTGACTTTGGTATCATGGATCTTGATTACAAGAGTTATCAGTCCTATGAGGAGGATTTGACCAATGCCTATATCATGCTCGATGACGAGGATCTGTTCTCTAGTGAGATTGATAATACCGACACTCGTGCCGATTGGGGCTTGTATAACTACCTCCACACCGAGGGCACTGGTGTCAACTTCAAGTTCGGTCTCATTTGGAAGCCTGTTCAGGCCTTGCGCATCGGTGCAGCATTCCACACGCCCACCTATTATGACATGCGCGACACCTATTTTGTGAGTGCCGATCTCTATGCTTACCAGAATGACAACTTGCTCTATAATGCCAACAAGAGCAGTAATGACGGTTATGACTATTCCAGCACTTACACCATCAAGACTCCCTGGCATTTCATGGGCAGTTTGGCCGGTGTGATCGCACAAAACGGTATCCTCAGCTTGGATTATGAGTATGTAGCCAATGAGACTATGCGCATCGGTGATGACCGCAACAATGATTATCCCGACGTGACCAACAATGTGAAGACCTATTTCAAACCGTCACACATCATTCGCGTTGGTGGTGAATGGCGCCTCAATCCCAACTGGAGTCTACGTGCAGGCTACAGTTACAAGACCACTCAGGTCGAGAAGGGTGTGGATAATTACGACTACAACATCTCCACTGTCGGAACCAATCCAGCCTATCAGTACGACAACACGGTACAGCACATCACTGGTGGCTTGGGTTATCGCTACAAGTCTTTCTATGCCGACATGGCCTATGTTCACAAGATTCGCGAGAGTGTATATAATGCTTTCTCGCCCATCAATGACAGTTTCGGCTATGAGCCCAATGTCAGCGCCGATGTGAAGGATCACAACAACCGCATCTCACTCACTTTGGGAATGCGTTTCTAAAAAAAGAAAATTCAACCCGGAAATTACGTTTATAAAATTCATTAGAGATTGTCTGGCAGTGCGCGGTGACGCGTGTTGCCAGATTTTTTATTGACAACCTTGAGAGGAATATCTATATAAGAAAAACAGGGTAGTTGTAAAGGCCCGCGGGAAGTGGCAATCACTTGGGCATGGAGGCCCCGGGAAAGAGTTCGTCAAGGGTGTTCTGGAACTTCAATAACTCGTTTTTGATGGCTTTGAGCTGCTCAATGGCGTCAAATCGCTTGTCAACGCCATCGCGATTGTGGCGAATTTGTGCTTGTGCAGCATCAAGTTTCAGGCCCTTCTCCTTGACCAGGTAATAGACTTTACTGATGGTCTCGATGTCACTGGGCGTGTAGTAACGGATGTTTTTTTTGTTGCGCTTGGGGCGAATGATGGTGAACTGAGTCTCCCAGTATCGCAAGGTTGATTCCGGGATGCCCAGTATCTCTGAAACGTCACCAATTTTATAGAATTTTTTGTCCAGTTCCTGCATGGTCTTGCACAAATAAAGATTATTGACTAACTTTGCAAGTTGATTACAACACTGCAAAGGTAAACAAAAAGTTTAGCTTTTGCAACAAAACAAGAACATTTATAATAAATTAAGATAAAAAAGATGCTTACTGCAAAAGAAATTAGAGAGACATTTAAGCGTTACTTTGAGGAACATGGTCACCACATTGTGCCCTCGGCTCCGATGGTTATCAAGGACGACCCGACCCTCATGTTCACCAATGCCGGTATGAACCAGTTCAAGGACATCATCCTTGGCAACAAGGAGGCGCAATGGCGCCGTGTGGCCGATTCGCAAAAGTGCCTGCGTGTTAGCGGCAAACACAATGACCTTGAGGAAGTGGGACATGACACTTATCACCACACCATGTTTGAGATGTTGGGAAACTGGTCCTTTGGTGACTATTTCAAGCATGAGGCTATCGATTGGGGATGGGACTTGCTCGTGAATGTGCTCAAGATTGATCCGAAACTGCTCTATGCAACGGTATTTGAGGGCGATGAACGCAATGGATTGGGCCGTGACGATGAGGCAGCGGGTTTCTGGGAAGCCCATCTGCCCAAGGATCACATCATCAATGGTAATGCACATGACAATTTCTGGGAAATGGGTGACACTGGTCCCTGTGGCCCCTGCAGTGAGATCCACATTGACCTGCGCAGCGAGGAGGAGAAGGCTGCCATTCCCGGTGCCGAGCTCGTGAACAAGGATAACCCCCTGGTGATTGAAATCTGGAACCTCGTGTTCATGCAGTACAACCGCAAGGCTGATGGCTCTCTTGAGCCGCTGCCCAATAAGGTTATTGACACTGGTATGGGCTTGGAGCGCCTGTGTATGGTGCTGCAAGGCAAGAAATCCAATTATGATACCGATGTGTTCCAGCCTCTCATTTGCAAGCTGGGAGAAATGTGCGGCAAGAAATATGGTGATGACAATGACTTGGATATCGCCATGCGCGTGATTGCCGACCATGTGCGCACTATCGCCTTCTCGGTGGCCGACGGACAACTGCCCAGCAATGCCAAGGCCGGTTACGTCATCCGCCGCATCCTGCGTCGAGCTGTGCGTTATGGTTACACTTTCCTGGGCTTCCGTGAGGCCTTCATGTATCGCCTCATCGACACGCTGATTGAAAACATGGGCGAAGCCTATCCTGAAATCAAGGCACAAGCCGACCTCATTAAGCACGTCACCAAGGAGGAGGAAGATGCCTTTCTGCGCACACTTGAAACGGGTATGAAGCTCATTGAGAAAGTCATCGCCGACACCAAAGCTGCCGGCAAGACCGTTGTCGATGGTAAGGAAGCGTTCACCCTGTATGATACCTTCGGCTTCCCATTGGACCTGACCGAGCTCATCCTTCGTGAGAATGGCATGTCCGTCAATGAAGAGGAATTCAATGTCGAGATGCAGAAGCAGAAACAGCGTGCCCGCAATGCCGCTGCTGTCGAGGCCACCGATTGGGTAGAACTGAAGGACGGCGTGACCGAGTTTGTGGGCTACGACCTCACCGAGTGTGACGTGAACATCCTTCGCTACCGCAAGGTGACACAGAAGAACAAGTCCTTCTACCAGGTTGTCTTGGACCGCACTCCGTTCTATGCCGAGATGGGTGGTCAGGTGGGTGACCGAGGAACACTCACTATGGGCGACGAGGTCATCGAAGTGACCGACACCAAGCGCGAGAACAACCTGCCGGTACACATCACCGCCAAGTTGCCCAGTGACGTTAACGCGACGCTTCATGCCGCCATCGACTTGAAGGCACGCCATGCCACCGAGTGCAACCATACGGCAACCCACCTGCTGCATGCTGCCCTGCGCCAAGTGTTGGGCACCCATGTGGAACAGAAAGGTTCTTATGTGGATCCTATTTCGCTGCGCTTCGACTTCTCACACTTCCGTAAGGTAACCCCCGAGGAAATCCGCCAAGTTGAGCACCTGGCCAACCAGATGATTCGTGAGGCCATGCCGCGTGAGGAACACCGCGAGGTGCCTATCGAGGAGGCCAAGCAGATGGGTGCTATGGCACTCTTCGGCGAGAAATACGGTGACCGTGTGCGCGTGATCAAGTACGGCGACTCAGTTGAGTTGTGCGGTGGTACCCATGTGGCCAACTCGGGCAACATCGGTATGGTGCGCATCGTCAGCGAGAGCAGTATCGCTGCCGGTATCCGCCGTATCGAGGCCGTTACCGGTGCTCGCGTCGAGGAAATGCTCGACACCGTCCAGGATACCCTGGGTCACATCAAGGAGATGCTCAACAACGCTCCCGATGCTATCGCCGCTCTGCAGAAGTCGCTCACCGAGAATGCTGACCTGAAGAAACAAGTCGATGACTTCATGAAGCAGCGCATCGCCATCCTGTCCAAGCAACTCCAGGACGAGGGTAAGGTGATGAACGGTATCAAGGTCATCACGCTCACGGGTAACCGTCTGCCCGACGTTGTCAAGGGCGTTGCACTGGCCATCAAGGCCGATTGTCTCGAAGCAACCGCTTTCCTCGCTGCTACAGAGCATGAGGGCAAGCCGATGCTGACCGTGATGCTAAGCGAAGACCTCGTCAAGGCTGGCAAGAACGCCGGTAATATCGTCCGTGGCGCGGCTAAGGCTATCCAGGGCGGTGGCGGCGGTCAGCCTCACTTCGCCCAGGCTGGCGGACGCAATCCTCAGGGATTGAATGATGCTATGGTGGCCATGCGTGAGGCCTTGGGAGTGTAATGAAGATTGAACTACGGCTTGTTCCCTAAAAATGGGGGCGAGCCGTTATTGCTATAAAAAGAGATGGACTATTTATTGCTAGTGGTTGGTTTGGGCCTGTTGTTGCTCGCAGCCAACTATCTCGTGGACTCGTCGGTGGCTATTGCCCAGCGAGCCAAGATATCAAACTTCATCATCGGTCTCACTATTGTGGGAATAGGAACCAGCGCCCCTGAGTTGTTTGTCTCGGTTTCGTCGGCGCTTAGTAACAGTGGCGACATCGCCATGGGTAATGTGCTGGGTTCCAATATAGCCAATGTGCTGTTAATCCTGGGCGTGACGGCGATTATCCTGCCATTCTCGATTGAACGCTTGCAGCGGGTGCGTGATATACCGTTCCTTATCGCAATGTCGATATTGGTCATGGCGATTGCCAACGATGCCATTGTCCCAGGACTGGATAATGAGCTGAACAGGCTTGACGGCATTGTATTGCTCATCGTTTTCATCGGCTATATGGGATGGGTCATCGTCCAAAAGGGCAAGGATCCTAAGAAGGCCCTTGAGGAAGCTGACGAAGAGGCCAAATCGTCGCTTACTGGCAAGAGCCCTTGGCTCTTGTGGCCCATCGCTGTTGCATCTCTGGCACTTCTCATTTTCGGTGGCAATCTGTTCCTCGACAGCGCCAAGAAATTGGCTAGTGCTTGGGGCATGAGCGAGGCGGCCATTGCCATAACCATTGTCGCCGTGGGCACGTCATTGCCCGAGCTTGTTACCGCTATCATAGCTGCTACCAAGAAGAACCCGCAGCTTGCACTCGGTAACGTCATCGGCAGTAACTTGTTCAACCTGATGTTTATCCTCGGTATGGCTTCGACGGTCAAGCCGCTGACGTTTAATAGCATTAATGTTGTGGACTATATGGTGATGCTAGGAGCAGTCTTGATGCTGTATTTGGTCATCTTCACGTTCAAGAAGAATAAGTTTGACCGCATCGAGGGCATTATCTTCTTCCTCGCCTATATTGGCTATACCATCTATCTGCTTCTGCGGTAATTAAACCTCGTGGCTGGAAGTATGTCAAACTGAGAAATTTGCTTTGTGATATGAATTTATTAAATAGAACATTAATGCTCCTGTTTGGCTGCTCGATGGCGGTGGCTTCAGTGGCTCAGAGCAGAGTGGACACGAGCCCGCACATCTTTGATGCTAACGTGCATTCCCTCAAGGTGTGCTTGGCAAGCAACATGTACATCCCGCCTGTACTCATGATGAACGGCGACGACGTCTTGGTCGTAAATTTTGACTACCTGGATTATGATGTGCATTACCTGCGCTACAGTGTCACTCACTGTAATGCCGACTGGCAGCCGTCGCAATTGCTCGAAAGTGAGTATGTGAGCGGTTTTAACTATGCCGACATTGAAGACTATGAACCAAGCGAGGCCACTTTTGTCCACTACTATAATTACCAGTTCACGTTGCCCAATGACGATATGGAACTGCTTGTGAGCGGCAACTATATGCTGACGGTCTATGAGCAGGATGATCCTTCAACAATTCTGTTTCAAACGCGTTTCTCGGTCTGTGAAGGCAGGGTGAGCGTTTTCCCTCAGGTCACCTCGCGTACCGATGTGGATTACAATAACCGATACCAACAGGTGTCGTTCGATGTGCGTTACAAACCTAATCAAATCAGGGACCCATATAGCGAGTTTACCTGTGTTGTCACTCAGAATTCCCGTCAAGACAACGCTGTTGTTGTTAAGCGCCCCTTGATGGTGGGTGTTGACTATGTAACCTATGACCACAATAGGGACCTGATTTTCCCGGCAGGCAATGAATTCCGTCGTTTCGAGACCGTTTTTGCCCATAACCTTAACATGGGTGTCCAATACATACGTTACTATGAACCGATGTATCATGCCGTCTTATTGGTCGACGAGCCTCGCAACCAGACGCAATATCTTTATGACAAGACGCAATTCGGCCGTTTCACTATCCGCAATGCCGAGGCGTTTGGTGAGTCAGCACTCCAAGCCGACTACATGATAACTCACTTTACCCTTGACACGAAGGGCAAACTCAATGGTGGCAATGTATTCCTTTATGGCGAGTTTTTGGAAGGCTATCCTGCTGCACAGGCAATGATGAACTATGATGCCAGCAGTGGCTGTTATACCGCCGACTTGCTGCTCAAGCAGGGGGCATACAATTACATGTATCTGTTTGTGCCCGACGGGACAACGACGGGGCAAACATCAAAGATTGAAGGCGACCATTATGAAACGGTCAATGAGTACCTTGTCATGGTTTATGACCGGCCAATGGGGGAGCGCTACGACCGCTTGGTGGGTTACGGAGTCGCCTATTCAGGAAAATAATACTCTAGACAACCCGGCTCTTCTGGTTTAACTCATTCGGCTCTTGTAGTCGATATAATCAAATTCCCTCAATACCTCGATGCTCCCGTCCATGCGTTTGAGCAGGATAGACGGGTGCTGAATGCCGTTGAACATGTTGGTCTTGACGGTCGTGTAGTGGTTCATGTCCTCAAAGGTGATGTGGTCGCCACGTTTCAACGGTTTCTCAAAACTCCAGTCACCAACATAGTCGCCGCTCAAGCAAGAATTGCCGCCCATGCGATAAGTGGGTTTCGTCGGGTCAACTTCATCGAGCGCTTGGGTGATTTTGGGCTGATAGGGCATCTCCAGACAGTCGGGCATGTGGCAGGCAAATGATACATCCACAATGGCCGTAGTAATGCCGCTATTGCTGACCACATCCACTACGCTAGCCTCAAGATCACCCGTTTGCCAGCACCAGGCACTGCCGGGTTCAAGAATGATTTGCAGGTTGGGGTAGGCTCCTTGGAAAGCTCCTAATACCTGCTCAAGGTGACCGATATTATAGCCCTTGCGCGTCATCAGGTGACCGCCTCCCATGTTAAGCCACTTCAGTCGGGGCAGGAATTGTCCGAATTGCTGATTCAGTGCCAGCAGCACTTTCTCTAAGTCAAAGCTTGTGCTCTCGCACAGTGCATGGAAATGGAACCCCTCAATTCCTTCGGGCAGTTCTTTGAGGTCCTTGGCCAGCACGCCAAAACGCGAGCCTGGGCAGCAAGGATTATAAATGTCTGTTTCGATGACCGAGCACATGGGGTTGACGCGCAGGCCACAGCTCACCTGCTCACCGGGCCAGTCGGCGTTGTGCTGGTTCACTCGGTCGGCAAAACGCAGGTATTGCTCTATCGAATTAAAAGTAATGTGTGAACTGCCGGCGATATAGGCATCGATGGTGTCCTCGGTATAGGCAGGACAATAGGTATGGGTGCGGCATTTGAGCTCGTCATTGGCTAGTAGCATCTCGTTCACAGAGCTGGCGGTAGATTCGATACCGTATTCTCTAAAGATGTCAAACGTTCGCCACAACGAGTTTGCCTTGAAGGCCATGATAATATCCACTCCCGTGCGCTGCGCCACGCCTGTAATCAGTTCGATATTCTTGCGCAGTTTTTCCTCATACACGATATAGTAGGGTGTCTTGTATTCTTCCATTGTGATATAGTGGTTTTAAAGGATTTCAAATTTCGCGAATTTCAACAACAGTTTGCGCGTTTGGCCATCATTGAACTCTACATCAATCTTGGCATCGGCACTGGTGTCGATATTGGTCACTGTGCCACGACCGAACCGCTGATGCAGGATCTCGCTACCCACGTTCAGCTCTTCGGCAGTGTGGATGGTGAAATTGCCGCTAGCTGGCGACGATGTGGAGGGAGCGGCTGGTCGTTGTGGCGGAGGAATAACCGAAGGACGAGCCGCCGTTTGTCTCGTTGAGGTTTTCAGGGACTGTCTCGCAGTACGAGGCTTGGACTCGGTGTTCATTGTGTGCCGCTGTGGCTCATCTTCCCAGTCATCCCAACGCGTGCGCTTGCGTGACGGCACGGGTGCAGAGTTGGTGCTGCCCAGCAGCAGGTATTCTGGCGCGATGTCTCTCAGGAAGCGGCTCATCACACACGATTTGGTTTGGCCGTTATGATAACGCGACGTGGCATAGGTGATAACGCAGTTCACCTCGGCGCGCGTGATGGCGACATAGAGCAGCCGCCGCTCTTCCTCAATTTGGTAAAGCGAGCCGGCACTCATGGCACTCGGGAAGAGGTCTTCCTCAACCCCCACGATGATGACATTCTTGAATTCCAGGCCTTTTGCAGCATGAACTGTCATCAGAGTGACTTTCTCACCATCAGGATCGTTCATGTCCTGGTCGGTTAATAATGAGGTTTCGGCAAGAAAATCGCCAATTTGGCAATGTTCGTCACCGCTTTCATCTTTACTTTGCTGGAAATCATTCACCGCATTCAGCAACTCATCGAGGTTTTCGATTCGGCTGATGTTTTCAGGTGTGTTATCTCCTAGCAGCACACTCTTGAGTCGTGTCTGCTTGATGGTTTCTCTGGCTATTGTCATGGCATCACCTCCGGTTTGGTTCATTTCAATCAGCCCGCTCATGAGGGTGATAAAACTCTCCAGTTTGGAAAGAGTGCCGCGATTCACATTAAGCCCATATTGATCGTGATGGTTGATGACCTGCCACATGCTCACGCTGTTCTCGGTCGCACAGTGGTTGATTTTGCCGACGGTGGTGTCTCCTATGCCTCTTGAGGGATAGTTGATGACGCGTCTCAGGGCTTCATCGTCGTCTGGGTTAATCACTAGCCTGAAGTAGCAGATGGCGTCTTTTACCTCTTTGCGCTGGTAGAACGAGAGCCCTCCATAGATGCGATAGGGGATAGCATTGCGCATGTTGCCGTGCTTGTCGCGGCGGCCGCCGTTGCTCAAGGCTTCTTCGAGCACTCGTGACTGGGCATTTGTGCGGTAAAGCACGGCATAGTCCTCATAGCTGTCGCCTTGTCGTGCCTTCAAAGCAGCAATTTGGTTGGCTACGACATAGGCTTCTTCATAGTCGCTGTAGCATTGGATGACCGGGATGCGTTCGCCCAATTTGTTCTTGCTGAACAAGTGCTTGGCGATTTGGCCTTTGTTCTTCTCGATGAGGCTGTTTGCGGCATCGGTGATGGTCTGAGTGGAACGGTAATTGCGTTCCAGCTTGAATGTCTGGATTTCGGGGTAAAACCGCTTAAGTTTCAGGATATTGTCAATATTTGCACCTCTAAAGCTATAGATGCTTTGTGCATCATCGCCCACCACGCACAATCGGTTATATTTCTTGCTCAACTGGTGAACAATCAGGTGTTGAGAGAAATTGGTGTCCTGATACTCATCGACAAGAATATAGCGAAAGAAATCTTGATACTGCTCCAGCACGTCTTCATTGTCTCGCAGCAAAATATTGGTGTAGAGCAGCAAATCGTCAAAATCCATTGCCCCCGCAATGCGGCAACGGTTCCAGTAAGCCTTGTAGATAGCCGCTGTTTCGGGGCGCTGCGCGTCTCGGTCAGCATCGATGATGGCTTGGTTGCGGGCATAGTCTTCGGGGGTGATCAAGGCATTCTTGGCATTGCTGATTTGCGTCTGAATGGTAGCTGGTTTATAGACCTTATCATCCAACCCCTTATCCTTGACAATCAGTTTAATGAGGGAACGGGAATCGCTTTGGTCATAGATGGTGAAATCCGACTTGAACCCAATGCGCTCGGCATTGCGGCGCAATAGTCTGGAAAAAATGGAGTGGAATGTACCCATCCACAACTGGGCAGCGACCTCGGGACCTGCTAAAGGTTCGATACGTTCCCGCATCTCGCGTGCCGCCTTGTTGGTGAATGTGAGTGCCATGATGCGCCACGGCTCATATCCCAGCCGCAGCAGGTGGACAATTTTATAGGTCAGCACGCGTGTCTTGCCCGAGCCTGCACCTGCAATCACCAGTTGCGGTCCGTCGCAGTACTCGACGGCTGCACGCTGCTGGTCGTTAAGTTTCTCCAGATAATCTTCATTCATGGTTGCAAATATACTATTTTTTATCGGTGTGTCTTTATGTAACTTGGAGCAAAATTACTCTATTCCTGTTCTATTGAGCAATATCGTCTATAGTGGCTTCACGGTACTTGATTAACTCGATGTTCAATTGCTCAAGGAGCGAGATTTGGACATCGTCGTTGCTGTCGGCGGGTTTGTACCACGCTTCTTTGCCGAAGTATTCCTTCAGGTCCTTGGACTGGAACACATAGCCGCGACGGGCAAGGATGAAATTGCGCATCAGCCGCAACGTTGGCTTGTCGTAGTAATTGAGTTCACTGCCATGCAGCAATGTGTTGCAGACGTACTCATAGCAACCGATGTTGGGATTGGACTCGATAAGGGTAGTACTGTCAACAAGCAACCTGTGCGGGAAATCATATTCATCAAATCCCACCGGATACAGGCACAAGCCGCCCTTAACGAACTGCACTTCCATAGGGCCGTTCAACGGAGTGCCGTCTCCTTCGATACTGAGGATTCCTGTCGTATGGCCGTTAAAGGTCATGGCTTCGATGGGCACATAGGTTCCGCCCACGAGGGCTTTGTTCCAATCGATGTTCACGCGGGTGCCGTCGGCCATGGTGTAGTCGCCCCTGATGAGCGTCATCCAGTTATATACATTCTGCTTTTGGATATCCTCTTCATGGGTTCTATCCATCACTTTGTATAGGGAACCTTTTAAGTCATAGAAACAAAGGATATTCAAGTCTTCCTGCATGACGTGGTGAACGGTGTGCCCTGCATCTTCCACCATCATCGCGTCGTTGGGACCCGGGGCTATGGTGTAGGTGTCGGGGTTGCCTTTCACGGGCACGAGCATGAATTCGATGTCTTCGCCTTCGGCAGTGGCTCTCAACAGCACTTTTCCACCGTCAAGCACGGTAGCGCCATAGATGAGTGCACCATTGTACCACATGCTGCCTTGCTCGATGTGTTGTGCCCATGCGGTGAGGGCACTGAGCAGTAATAGGATGATTGAAACTTTTCTCATACGATAATGATTCTGTTGTGTTGATTCTCTGTTAATCGGCAATGCGGTATTCCTTGCCGGTGAATTTGCCGTCGATGGTATAGACGCGCTCCACCGAGTATCGGCCACCTTCAGGATGGTAGAGGTAATGGCTCATGTGGATTTCACGTTTCCCGGGGTCGATGGCAATCAGCCCTTCGTTGGTGGGCAACTGAATGGCTTCCTTGGTGTTCATGTCAATGATGTACGACCAGACGTTGCGCTCGTCGGGGCAACCTTCCACAAAGATTTTATCAGCGTCCCAGGGAATGAACAGGGTGTTGTAGCAGTTGCCGGCGGCAATCTTATCCATCGGAACAGCGATGCCGTTTCCATCCTGCATCTGGTCCCATCGTGGTTCGGCAGTATTATTTGTCGCAAACAGGTAGGTCACCAAACCTGTGTTCTTTTCGCGCAGCCACACCGACCACTGGCCGTTCTCTGAGCCCACGCCGTCAATGTTCACATACAGTTCCCTGTCACCATCCTCATCTTTTAATTCGGCATCATCGGGAAGCCTCATTTCTATATCCATCTCGTCCATGTCTTCATAGGCATTTGCACTGGAGTGGTCATATGCATGGGCCATACCAGTAAAGACATATTTGTGGTACCAATTCTCTCCCGCAGGTGAGGTCTCTTCCACGATGATGGTCTGGTCATATTCGAATCCTAAATAATAGTGTAATGTGGAATTCTCCCATTTGCGCGGCAGGTTATGGAAAGGGGTGGCTTCAGGCGTCATCGTCAGTTTCGCGTGATCATAATAGTAGAAGCAGCAGAAAGGCTGGACCTTGCTATCAGCTTCAGCGAAATTGATGGCAAACCACAAGTTTCCGTTATCGCACAAATAGGATCGCGCTTCGACGTCTTGGGTCGCCCCATCCATGTGATTAAAATAGGCCCAGTTAAAGTCCTCACAGTCCACAAACACAATGCCGTGGCATCCTGGGGGCATAGTCGATTCATCATGCTGATAATAAGTGTTGTCACCTGCTGCGTCAATAATCGACTGCACACTCGTGGTGGGCCAAACGGCGTGAAATGCCCTTAACAGTGTCATCACGTCGGGCTCTGCGGCGGTGGTTTTCACAGGGATGCTCTTGTTCATCCAGTTGCCGTCGATGGAAGTGAGCGGCATCATGCCGGTTTCCCTGGCACTGGCGCCAAATGCCAGCACCCAGCAGCAGAATAGAAATGTGATAGCCTTTCTCATAACGTGATGATTACTTGTCGTTGATTTCTGTCCAGTAGATAAAGGGATCTTCGGCTTCGGGCACTGCCTTCATGTAGGCTTTGCCTTGCTCAACGCTGATTTCTTTCCCATTGAGGGCGCAGCCGTCAAGTTCGCCGTAAACCTCCAATCCATTAAATCTTTCAATTACTTTGCCGTTACTAAACTTAAAGATTTCGGTATAATAGGACGGTCCCCCGGCAGGTCCCGAGATTACCAGGTAACAGTTGCCGTCTCTGCTTTTGGGGAACGAAGGCCTGAAACTTGCTCTCACGGTGCCGATGAGCTCGAATTTGCCGTCCTCGCGGCTGAAGAATGCGCCGTTTTCCTCGGCCTCGTCGCTAATCCATATCTGTTCGCCCATATAGTCGATATAGACATGGGCCCACTTGGTCAGATTCACGTTCTCGTTTTCACCTGGATCTTCGGCGATATAGAGCCTCTTCATCTCCTCGATGTCCTTTTTCCACACAGGAATCTGCTCGTCAATCAGGCTGTGGTATACGGCATATTCCTGGAGGTCGAGTTTGCCGTTATTGAGGGCCAAAATGCCGGTGGTGGCACTCTCGGGAGCCCAATGAAGGAAGCAAAATTCTACACCTTGAGGGCTTTCAAATGCCGCCGCAATGTTGCTGGGGTAGTACTCGCCACCGTCGTCGGCATGCCATGTAGGGCCAAACTCTGGGTCATACCACCCTTCGACCGGACAAGAATAGATTTTATCGCCATCGATGATGATTTCCAGCGCCAATGCCGACTTCTCGTTCGGGTCATGCTTCTTTCTTGTGCTGTTCTTGTATTCGCCCTGAAATTGCATCACGCCATAGGTGTAACGGTCACCGATGATATAGACTTTCTTCGATAGTTCGGCCTTCATGCCGTATTTTTCTTCCATCTTCTTGATGACGGCAGGCGGTAGCGGCACTTCCTCATCCATCGTGGCCGATTGAATGTTGAGCGGTTTGTGGGATGCGAGATAGCTGTCGGTAACTACAACGATGCCAGACACTTCGTCTATATTCATTTTGGCATCGCCTTGGAGGGCGAACCAGGCACCGGCTGAGGGAATTTGGAGATTGCCGTGCAATTCGCCCGGGAAGATTTTTTCGCCATCGGGGTTGAGAAAAGTCTCATCCACATATTTCACATCTAGTGTCTTGGTGCCGTCAACAATCAGTTTGTTGTACTTGGATGCGTTGTGACGAAATTGCTCTTGAAGTTCCCACGCCTGATGCACTTCGTCATAGTATTCGGAATAATCCTCGTCCAGCTGGGGCTCATCAAGGTCAGTCCAATAAACCATCTGCATCATGCCGTTGCTGTTGGCGAGCAAAAACATCGGTGGGGTAGTGGTCCCGTCCTTCTTGTCGGGACCGCTGCCTGCCGTCATAGGGAGAATACTGCAGGCAAAAATCAAGGTGAAAAAAAGAACTTTATTCATTGCCAAAGGTATCTGTTGTTTCGTCAATTACTTCGAGGTATCCGTCTACCCACGCATATGTCCATGTGGTGATTTCTGTTGCATCGGTGCGGGCGGTACTGGTGATAGTCTTGGTGTCGGGATGCACGACGGGATTGCTGATTTCATCAAAGTCCAGAACCATGGCGAAGCATTTGTCCTCGTCGTTCCACACAAAGCCGGCATAGTACTCCGAAACGCGCCCCACAGCATTGAGTCCGATATAAACCATCAGGTCGGGGATGCCGTCAAAGTTGATGTCCGTCTTATCGTCCACCCAACCGGCGGCTTCGTCAGGGCTGGGCGCTTCGGCAAGCCTCTCCACCAGATCGCGTTCATATTCCATCGCGGGTTCGTCGCTTTGAGGTGTGTAGGCCTTGACAAATATCCGCCCGATGTAACCTTCGCTGTCGGTGCCGAACGACACGTCAAAGCGGTAGTCCTCACGCTCAGCAACCTTGACGGCCACTAAGGTGTAGAGCAACTTACCTTGAGGGGTGTAGAACTCGAGCATGCCCTTATCGGGAGCGTATTTGACAGGCCATCCAAACTCGGCACCGGTGATGGGTGGGTCATCGGCTTGGCGGCTGGGCTCCAGGGTATATTCACCCTCTCGACCATCAACCTTGGTCAGGCTTAGCAGGTTGTCCTCTATTTCATCTGTCATGAAGACGTATTTCTCCATGCGCAAATCGCGCACAATGTACGTTACATCAGTCTTTTTGTCCAGAAACCTGTCACCCACCTTGATGTCCTGGGCATTCAGTTGCAGGCCACAGCACAGCGTCAATAAGGCTAAGAGTTCTCTCATATCACTTGAACTGAATGGATTGGATTATAGGCATCACAATACCTTCATAGTATTTGGCATCCCCCTCATGGTAGGAAATGGTGCCGCCGGCAGTCTTGCCGTCCTCGTTGACGACAATGAAGCGCCAGTTGATCGCGAAACCGTACCCGGTATCGATGGTCGAACGCAGGATGATGGTGTTGCCTTCGACGATGGGCTCGTCACAGACCTCTTCCATCGCCTTGGCAGACCACATCATGTTCTGGGCGTACTCGTTCATGTTCAGGTTCTCGGTATCACTCTCAGTTTCATACACGTTGATGGTGGCACTGGAAAGGTACTCATCGCCATCGTCACGCACGTTAACGGCATTGGAGTTAAAACTCATTTGGCTTTCACTGCTCCAACCCTCTGACTTCTCAAATTCACCGGGAATACTCACTGTAAATCCGGGAAAATCAATGGTCTTGGAACCTTTGGGGGCTGCAGCATTAGCATTAATGGAGAATGAACACAAAGCTATAGCAAAACATGCTGCAATGGTCAAATTGATAAATTTATTCTTCATAATCTTAATAATTTGATTAACTATTCGCAAAATTATAGAAAAATGACGAATTAATCAACATTTTTGTAAAAATGTTATCCAAAATAATGCACCTGCCATCGATTTGCTACTAGGGTGTAGAAACTAAATCTTCATAGCACGGAATCTCTTCGAGGAACCAGTAACTGTTTCCCTCGTAATCAATATGGCAACAATAGTGCTCAAGGCCGTTGCTCACGATGAGACATTTTGCCTTCAACACCATGTTGTAACGAACGATTTGATCAAAGGTCTTCTGCGTGATGTTGATGCTGGGGGCCTTGTATTCTACGATGACGAGCGGTGAGCCCGTGCGGTCGGCGACAACGGTGTCGCAGCGACGGGCGATACCATTCTGCATCAGCGACACCTCATTGCCCATCAATGCAGCTGGAAAATGCTTCTCGGCGATGAGCCATTCGACAAAGTGCTGACGCACCCATTCCTCGGGCGTCAGCGCCACCCAACGGTCCCTTAGCCGGTCCCAGATGGCCCAGGAGCCGCCCCCGGTCTTTTTCACCTTAAAGTTGTATTCGGGTAAGTTCAGTTCCACCATCACTATCTCAAATTCTATCCACAAAGATACAACATTTCTCTTATTCATCCCGAGAAAAACACTACCTTTGCAAAAAAAATCAGCAGAAATGAAAAAATCGATTTTCCTAACCTTATCACTATTGTTGACCATGACCTTCAATGGCTATGCACAACAAACCATTTACGGTGACGTGAATGGCGACCATGAGATTAACACTGCCGACATCAACGCTGTCATCGACATCATCTTGGAAGGTAACGGCTTTACCGCCGCTGCCGACGTGAATGGTGACCAAGAAGTTAATGTTGCCGACATCAACGCTGTCATTGACATCATCCTGGGCGGTTCCGATGAAGGCGACTGGGTTGACTTAGGGTTGCCCAGCGGCACACTCTGGGCGACGCGCAACATCGGCGCCAGCAGCCCCGAGGACTACGGTAACTACTTCGCTTGGGGCGAGACGGAGCCCAAGGATTTCTACGATTTGTACACTTACAAGTGGTGGGAATCCTGGTTTGAATCCGGTTGGACTCACTGGGGCTACACAAAATACTGCAATAGCAGCAGTTCTGGCTACATGGGTTACACCGATGACAAGACCGAGTTGGACCCCGAAGACGATGCCGCCACAGTCAACTGGGGTTCGGACGCACGTATGCCGTCGTCTGACCAGTTCCTGGAACTGATCAGTACTTGCACAAGGCAATGGACTCAGAGGAATGGCGTGAATGGCAATTTGATAATCGGCCCGAACGATAAAACTATCTTCTTGCCCGCCGCGGGTGTACGCGAACTCGAAATGCTCAACGCCGCGGGCTCGATCGGCGTGTATTGGTCGCGCACGGTCGCCGGCGCCGTCGGCGCCTACTACTTGCGAGGCTCTTCGGTGCTCAGCGACGGACGTTACTATGGGTTTACCGTCCGCGCTGTGCGCGTCCTGCAGGATTAGCACCTTCTCCCGGGAAGAAAGCAATTCGGACTGCGCCGCTTTCTCCTCAAGATGCCGAGGGTTACATGAGAAAATGATATAAATATGTCGTTAAATAATTAAGTGATAGCTATGAAACAGAAGATTATGATAATCGCCGCGTTGCTTGTATCGATGGTGGCTGTGGCCCAGTCGTTTGATGACTTCTTTGATGGCCGCACCTTGCGGCTGGACTATGTCTTTGCGGGAAATCATGACGCCCAGCAAATCTATCTCGAGCAGATGTTTGTCACTCCGCAATGGGCTGGTCGCAAGAGCCGACTCGCCGACGTCCCCCTCAACGGAAACGGCCAGATCCAAGTGCGTGATCATGCCACAGGCCAGGTGCTATTTGTCCACACTTTTTCCACCCTGTTTCAGGAGTGGCTGGCGACCGAAGAAGCGACCAAGGTCAGCAAAGCCTTTGCTACAAGCTATAACGTCCCCATGCCCAAGCAACCCGTTGATGTCACCGTATCCCTGCTTGATTTCCATGGCAAGGTCGTGGCAAGTCTTACCCACATGGTTGACCCGACCGACATCCTCATTCGCCAGTTGGGGTCCAACGGCATCCCTTCACATTACGTCTGGAAAGGCAAATTGCTGCCCAAGCAGGACAAAGCTGCCGATCAGCCTGGCAAGCGCGACTACACGCCTACCGAGGGCCCGCTTGACGGACAGCCTGACATCACCGAGTGCATTGACCTGGCGATTGTCGCTGAGGGCTATACACGCGAACAGATGGGCAAGTTCTACGGCGACTGCCAGCGCGTTGTCGATGCCCTGTTTGCCCATGAGCCGTTCACCTCGCTCAAGAATCGCTTCAACGTTGTCGCCGTTGCTGCCGAGTCGCTGACCAGTGGCCCCAGTGTGCCGCATCTTGGACGGTGGAGCGCAACTCCCGTGGGTACCCATTATGACACTTTCTACAGCGACCGCTACCTGATGACACAGGACATCCATCGCCTGTATGACGTGCTCTCGGGCGTGCCGTTCGAGCACATCATCGTGCTGGTCAACAGCGATACCTATGGTGGCGGAGGCATCTATAACCAGTTGACTGTCACCACGAGCGATCATCCCACGTTCCATCAGGTCCTTGTGCATGAGTTCGGTCATGCTTATGCCGGCTTGGGCGACGAATACTTCTATGACGATGCCTATGAATCGATGTATCCCTCTGACACCGAGCCTTGGGAACCCAATCTGACCACTATGGTCGATTTCCAGAGCAAATGGGCTGACATGGTACCCAAGGGCACTGCGATTCCCACGCCCGTCGACCCCAAGGTGCCTAATTACCGCAAGATTACCAATGAAAAAGAGCAGCGCCTGTTGGATGCCGCCACTCAGCGTGTAGGCGTGTTTGAGGGTGGGGGGTACCAGTCCAAGGGCGTTTACCGTCCCGCCCAGGAATGCCGCATGAAAATCAACGAGGTAACAAACTTCTGCCCCGTCTGCTCCCGCGCCATCCAGCGCATCACTGACTTCTACACTAGCCACTAAGGCTCTTGTCTGCAATACTACATGCTTCCAAAACCTGGGCTTTTTAGCTTTGGTTTTCGGTTTTTCGACGCTTTTAATGGCTATGTGCAAAATTTTGAGTAATTTTGCGCGTTTAAAGATTGAGTAAATGGCAACTATCCTGAACATAGAGACTTCGACAGAGGTGTGTTCTGTGGCTTTGACCAGCGAGGGACAGGTGATGGATCACCGCGAGAACTACGAGGGTCAAACGCATGCCACGTTGTTGAGCCAGTATGTGAAGGAAATGCTGCAATATGCCCGCTCGCGTGAAATGCAGATTGATGCCATCGCGGTGAGTATCGGCCCTGGCTCCTATACCGGTCTGCGCATCGGCTTGAGTGAGGCCAAGGGTTTGGCTTTCGGCCTCAGCATTCCTCTCATTGGCGTTAACGCCTTGCAGTTGATGGCTGTGAGTGCGATGTTCAATCATTTTGTTGATGAGGACAAGCCGCTCTATGTGCCCATGATTGACGCCAGGCGTATGGAGGTATATACCGCTGCTTACAATCCCGCACTGGAAGCCGTGCTTGAGCCGCAGGCAATGATTCTTGACGAGCACTCTTTTGAGAATCTGCTGGATGACGGCTATTCGCTCTTGCTGATGGGGAATGGCAGTGACAAGGCGCGTCAAGTACTGCACCACAAGAATGTGAGTTTTATTGATGGCATCAAGCCGGTGGCAGTCGATATGATGGCGCTTGCCGAGAGGGCTTGGCGCAACAAGGATTTCATCGATGTGGCTTACAGCACTCCGCTCTACCTGAAGGAATTCCAAGCTACCAAGCCCAAGAATCCTGTGCTCAACCTTTAAGTTGCCTCATCCTCAAAAGATAAAACAAAAAGAATTATAAATAATTATGTTGACTTATAACTCACTTCTCAAGAAGTTGCCTCTGCCGGAATATGGTCGAAATGTGCAGCAGATGGTTGACCACTGCCTAACTATCGAGGACCGTTCCGAACGCACGCGGTGCGCCTATACTATCGTCCAGAAGATGGCCAACATGTTTCCCGAATTGCGCACCGAGGCCGACTACATGCACAAGTTATGGGACCACCTCATGATCATGAGCGGTTTTCAGCTTGATGTGGATTTCCCCTATGATGACATCATCAGGGAGGAGAACCTTGGGACCAAGCCCGAGCCGATTCACTATGAATTGCAGCGCATAGAGATGCGCCATTATGGCAAAAATATCGAACGGATGATCGAGCGTGCCGCTACTTACCCTCAAGGTGAAGAACGCGATGCTCTGGTGATGTTGCTGGCCAACCACATGAAGAAACTCATTTTCCAAATCAGCAATGAAGACGTGGAAGATGCAAAAATCTTTAAGGATCTGGCCTTTTATAGCAAAGGTGAAATTCGTCTTGACCCATCGACTCACCGCCTGCATGAGTACAAAATTGTGAAATCGGCACAAACCACGGGCAAGAAAAAGAAGAAGAAATAGGCTTCAGGTTTCAGACATTAGGTTTTTGGGGACAAGGAACAGAAAGTATGATATTGCGGGAAGAGCTCATAGAAATTGGTTGCTTTAACAAGCCGCATGGTGTTGCAGGTGAGCTGTCGGCAACTGTTGACGTTGATGCCGATGTGTTGCGGGAATTGTCTTGCATCGTTTCGGACGTCGATGGCATCTTTGTGCCTTTCTTTATCAACTCCTGTCGCACTAAGACCTCACAAACTGTGCTTCTCACCATTGATGGTATCGGCAGTGACACTGAGGCAGCACGGCTTGTAAATCACAACATCTATGCCCTCAAGCGGGATTTCTCGCAACTGATGGAGGAAGAAGAGATGGATGACGAATACCCGCTTGACTTTTTCATCGGATTCCAACTCATCACCAAGGACGGAACCAAGGTGGGCGAAATCATTGATGTGGATGACCAGACCGAGAACGCGATTTTTATTGTTGATAATGACGGCAGTGAGGTTCTCGTGCCTGCATCGGATGATCTTATCGACGATATTAATGTGGATTCTAAAGTGATTATAGCCGATTTGCCTGCAGGGCTCTTGGAACTGAACACTTAATTATGATCTAGATTTCTTATGCAACGTATATCACATATAATAATTGCCTTGCTGGTCTTGGTGCTGTTATCAGGCTTTCAATCACTGAATGCCCGAGACGACCAGGACATCTATGATCTCTCGCTGGATGAGAATCTGTTGACTCCTGAGATCAAGAACGACAAGCAGGCCGACAAAATTCAGGATTTCCAGTTAGATATCGCAGTGGCTTTCAAGAAGTCTAACTATGATGTGGAAATCATGCGTGACGATGAGGTGATTGTTATCACAATCCCCGCAAGTCAGCTGTTTGATGCTAACGACACCGTGCTCAACAAGATTGGAGAGGAGCAGCTCAAACCATTCCTCAGAATGATGAAAAATCCGGGTTTCTACAAGATGCTGCTCGTCATGCACAGTGATAATACCGGCAGTGAGACTTACACGCTCAATCTCACACGCCAGCGCGTCAATGCAGTTTTTGACTGGTTTGATGAAAACGGCAGCGTGGACTATGTGGTGCCCTATGCGTTGGGAGAAACCGATCCTATTGTGGATAATAACTCGGTCGAGAACCGCAAGCGCAACCGCAGGCTGGAAATCTATCTAATTCCTGAAAAGACCATGCTGCAGCAGGCAAAAAAGGGAACTATCAACATGAATCATATAGCTAAAGAAAAATAATTCAATACAATATTTTATAAAGACAATGGCAAAAGAGCTTAAAGATTTAACTAAGAGAGCCGACAATTACTCTCAATGGTATAATGAATTGGTTGTCAAGGCCGATCTGGCCGAACAATCGGCAGTGCGTGGATGTATGGTCATCAAGCCCTACGGTTACGCAATTTGGGAAAAGATGCAGCGCCAATTGGACGATATGTTCAAGGCTACTGGTGTGCAGAATGCCTATTTCCCCTTGCTCATTCCCAAATCATTCCTCAGCCGTGAGGCCGACCATGTGGAAGGATTTGCCAAGGAGTGCGCCGTGGTGACCCACTACCGCCTGATGAATGATCCTAACGGCAAGGGTGTCGTTGTTGACCCTGCTGCCCGTCTGGAAGAGGAACTGGTGATTCGCCCCACTAGTGAGACCATCATTTGGAACACCTATCGCAACTGGATCAACAGTTATCGCGACCTGCCTCTGCTGATTAATCAGTGGGCAAACGTATTCCGCTGGGAAATGCGCACCCGCATGTTCCTGCGCACTGCTGAGTTCCTGTGGCAAGAGGGCCACACTGCACACGCCACCAAGGAGGAAGCCGAGGCCAAGGCCGTTGAAATGCTTAACGTGTATGCCGACTTTGCCGAGAAGTATATGGCACTGCCGGTTGTCAAGGGCATCAAGACCGCCAACGAACGTTTTGCAGGAGCCCTCGAGACCTATACCATCGAGGCTATGATGCAGGACGGCAAGGCCCTGCAGTCGGGAACCAGCCACTTCCTGGGGCAGAACTTCGCCAAGGCATTTGACGTGAAGTTTATCGATAAGGAGAACAAGTTGCAGGATGTTTGGGCTACTTCATGGGGCGTCTCAACTCGCCTGATGGGTGCCCTTATCATGACGCACAGCGATGACAATGGTCTGGTACTGCCTCCGCATCTTGCTCCCATTCAAGTCGTTATCGTGCCCGTTTACAAGACCAACGATCAGCTCGACGAGGTCAACAAGGTGGTTGAACCCATCGTTGCCAAGCTGCGTGGCATGGGCATCTCGGTCAAGTATGACAACGCCGACAACAAGCGTCCCGGATTCAAGTTTGCCGACTATGAGCTCAAGGGTGTGCCTGTACGCCTTGTCCTGGGTGCCCGCGATATCGAGGCCGGTACTGTCGAGGTTATGCGCCGCGACACGCTTGAAAAGAGCGTTGAGCAGCTCTCTGGAATCGAAAATCGTGTCAAGGAACTGCTTGAGGAAATCCAGCAGAACATCTACAATAAAGCGTTGCGTCACCGCGAGGAAATGACTTTCAAGGTTGATACCTGGGAAGACTTTAAAGTTCAGATTGAGAAGGGCGGTTTCATTCTCGCTCACTGGGACGGTACGACCGAGACCGAAGAGAAGATCAAGGAAGAGACCAAGGCAACCATCAGGTGCATCCCTCTGGACGGTGTCGAGGAAGAAGGAAAGTGCATCTATACCGGTAAGCCCAGTTCACGTCGAGTTATCTTCGCTCGTAACTACTAAAAGAGATGCCTCTATGAGAGAGGTGTTTCGTGTTTCATAATAGATAGGGTTGCGGAAGTCGAAAGGCTTCCGCATTTTTTATCACAGGAGTAGTTTGGCAGGGGATGGGTGACAAAATGTCGCTTTGCTGGCAGTTAACATTAATTGGCATACTCATTGCTGTATCGCATAGCGAGAAATCAACTGAATTAATAAGACTTTTAAAAACATTTAAAGAAATCATGACTATTAAACCATTAAACGACCGCGTTCTCATTGAACCGGCTAAGGCAGAAGAAGTAGTCGGCGGAATCATTATCCCCGACAGCGCAAAAGAGAAACCTCTCAAGGGAAAAGTGCGTGCCGCAGGAAACGGTACTAAAGATGAGGAAATGATCGTTAAGCCAGGCGATATTGTGCTCTATGGCAAATATGCTGGTAATGAGATCGAAATTGACGGCGAAAAGCTGTTGATGATGCGCCAAAATGACATTCTGGCAATCGTAATGGATTAATCGGCTTTTTAGCAATTAACTCTTAGCTTTTAGAAAAAGATAGAAAGGAGTAAAAAACAATTATGGCAAAGTTAATTAAATTTGATATTAAAGCTCGTGAAGAACTGAAGAAAGGCGTTGATCAACTGAGCGATGCCGTGAAGGTCACCCTGGGTCCCAAAGGCCGCAACGTGATTCTTGACAAGAAATATGGTGCTCCCCACATCACCAAGGACGGTGTCACCGTAGCTCGTGAAGTGGAGCTGGAGGACGAATTCCAGAACATTGGCGCACAACTCGTTAAGGAAGTTGCCAGCAAGACCAATGACGATGCCGGTGACGGTACCACTACTGCAACAGTTCTTGCTCAGGCTATCATTACCGAAGGCCTGAAGAACGTGGCTGCCGGCGCTAACCCCATGGACGTGAAGCGCGGTATCGACAAGGCTGTCAAGATTGTTGTTGAGGGTATCAAGAGCCAGGCTCAGGAAGTAGGCGATGATTTCGACAAGATCGAGAACGTGGCCCGCATCAGTGCCAACAATGACGATGCAATCGGCCAGCTCATTGCCGAGGCCATGAAGAAAGTGAAACAGGACGGTGTCATCACCGTCGAGGAGGCCAAGGGCACCGAGACCCGCGTTGACGTGGTCGAGGGTATGCAGTTTGACCGTGGCTACATCTCTCCCTATTTTGTCACCAATGCCGACAAAATGGCATGTGAGATGGAACGCCCCTACATCCTCATCTTTGACAAGAAGATTTCGGGCCTGAAGGACATCCTGCCCTTGCTGCAAGGTGCTGTACAGGCTCATCGCCCAATGCTCATCATCGCTGAGGACGTTGACGGCGAGGCTCTTGCATCGCTCGTTGTGAACCGTCTGCGCGGCTCGCTCGAGGTGTGTGCTGTGAAGGCTCCCGGTTTTGGCGACCGTCGCAAAGAAATGCTGCAGGATATCGCCATTCTGACTGGTGGCACTGTCATCAGCGAGGAGACCGGTCTGACTCTCGAGAAGGCCACCCTCGAAATGCTGGGTACTGCCGAGAAGGTGACTGTTGACAAGGAGAACACTACCATCGTTAACGGTGCCGGTAACAAGGAAATGATTGCTGACCGCATTGCACAGATTCGCGTGCAGATCGAGAACACCAAGTCAACCTATGACAAAGAGAAACTTCAGGAGCGTCTTGCCAAGATGTCGGGTGGTGTCGCAGTGCTCTACATCGGTGCTCCAAGCGAGGTAGAGATGAAGGAGAAGAAGGACCGCGTGGATGACGCCTTGAGCGCTACGCGTGCTGCTGTTGCCGAAGGCATAGTGCCTGGTGGCGGTACGGCCTACATCCGTTGCCTGAAGGCTCTCGAAGGACTGAAGGGTGACAACGATGACGAGACCACTGGTATCCACATCATCCAGCGTGCCATCGAAGAGCCTCTGCGCCAGATTGTAGCCAACGCCGGCCTTGAAGGTGCCGTTGTTGTTAACCGTGTCAAGGAAGGTCAGGGTGACTTCGGCTATAATGCCCGCACCGAGAAATATGAGAACCTCTTTGAGACTGGTGTCATCGATCCCGCCAAGGTATCGCGCATCGCTCTGGAGAACGCAGCCAGCATCGCCGGCATGTTCTTGACTACCGAATGTGTGATTGCCGAGAAGAAAGAACCCGAGCCCGCAATGCCCGCAGGAGCTCCCGGCATGGGTGGCGGCATGGGTGGTATGATGTAATGATACCAAACTGTTGCACAGTTATTTAGATAGTTAATTCACATATTTTGGAATTTCCCCCGCTGTCATCTTGATGGCGGGGGATTTTTTGTGCCCCTAGAATTGCTTGAACGGGCGCTAGCAGGCTATTCTGAGCCAAGTCCTTCATTTTCTATAATCTCTTGAAAAATAGTTGTTCTTTCTTCTTGCTGTTTGCTAAAAAAGCTGTAAATTTGCACGTGTTATAGAATCTGCTCGATTCTGACTAACAAACCGACTGATTTACTGCATTTTTTAACCTGAGTTTGAATGGACAGGCAACGTTTGATTTTCAATTCTAGGGACGAGATGCTTCGCATCGACGTGCCTAACATCGTCTATTTTGAGGCGGATGGCAACTATACCTATATCGTTACATGCAACAAGCTGAAAAGTGCTGTCTGCATGAATCTGGGACAGATGGAGGATATTCTTGCTCAGCGTCTCAATAAGGAAAAGAAAAACCTCTTTGCTCGCATTGGAAAGAAGTATATCGTCAATCTCGATTTTATCTATAAAATCAATCCGCTCAAGAAACAATTGGTGCTGACTGATTTTATGAATTTCTCTTACCAGCTAGACATTTCCAAAGAGGCGTTGAAGAATCTGAAGGAGATGATGGTTGCAATCAAAATTTAAACTGATGGAACTCATTATTGGCAGAGATGGCGCTACCGCCAAACTCAAGGTGGTAAATGATACTCAGGTAACCTTGTTTGGTGAAGCGGCTAGCGTACCCAGTGACGTGAGCAGGCAACATTGCCAGCTCACTGCAGTAAATGACAACACGTTTGTCATCAGGAACATCAAGTCGGCCAATGTGACCTGGGTCAACGGAGTCGAGGTTCAAAGCAAGAGAATCACCAAGGACGATAAAATCCAACTGGGGCAGAGCCGATATGATCTGCCGCTGTCTGAGATTCTCGAGAAGATGAAGCCCAACATTGTTGACATTAAGCCCCTCAAGCAGGTTTGGGAAGATTATAACAAGGAGACGATTGCCATCAGGAAAAGGCAGCAAATGAATAACCTGTTGTCCAGGATTCCCATCTTCCTGACGATGCTTGGCGGTTTATTTATTGCAATGAGTGAGGCCATCAGACCTTACTCGATAACTTTCACGGTCATTGCGCTGCTGATTATGGCCTACGGCTTTTACCGTCAGGCAACCGACCGTGCCATTGACAAGCAGGAACGCCTCAAAAAGCAGTTCCAGCGCAATTATGTCTGTCCCAAGTGTGGGCGCTTTTTGGGCTTTCTCGATTATGACCTGTTGCTGCAGAACAAGAACTGTCCAGGCTGCAAAGCGAGGTACATAAAATAATTTCATACATTAATCCCGCCATTTTGTCCAATACAGTCAATATTATTTGGAGTGCGGTATCACGATAATTTAATTTTGCAGTGTCAAAACAAATATTAACTGCATTAAAACTTAACGATTATGGTAAACGAAGAAACAATCTACATGGGTAACATCCGTGAGGGGAACACTGATAAGGAAAGTGCGATCAAGGAAGTTATGGCCAAAGCTTGGAAACCTGTCACCATTGGCAGCTTGACTGGCATTGTGATTGGCACTGGCGCCATTCTGGCTACCCGCATAGATATGGAGAGCGGCGTTTCAGAAGAAGAACTGCTTGCCGATGAAAATAAAAAAACACTGGATTCAGTAGTTCCTGAAACTGGCGTTGATACCGACGTTAATGCTCCAGCCCTGAAAATTGCTGCGGTGGAAGATGGCATCTCGTTTGAGGATGCTTTTGCAGCTGCACGTGAGCAAGTGGGGCCTGGTGGTGTCTTCGAGTGGCGTGGCGTGATTTTCAGCACCTATACTGCCGACGAGTGGGAGTCGATGACCGAAGACGAGCATGATTCCTTTGCCGAAATGGTGCGTCCTGAAGTTGAGGCCCAAGATGTGAGCGAAGAGGAGATTCGTTCTGAGATTGCACAAAATGAGCCCGATACCGACGTAGAAATTGATGACCTCGCTCAGGAAGATGTCATTGCCGATGCCAATGATATCGACGTGATTGAGGATTTGGCCGATAACGCAGCACATCTTCAGGAAATGGATCTTGATGAAGTTGTTGATGATGTCGCTATTCAGGAATCTGATGAAGGCATTGCAATTGCCGACCTTCCAGTACAGGAAGACGATGAGGATATCGCAATTGCCGACCTCCCCGCCCATGAAGTTGAAGAGGGTGTCGTAGTCGCTGATTTTCCTGATGCCGACCCTGATGTAGTCGTTGCCGATGCTGCCGATGAGGTTCAGGATATCGCTTTTGCCGAAGATGACGAGATCAGATTGTCTGAGATGTTCTCTCTCCAGCCGGGCGACGACGTCGCAATGGCTAATGCCGCCACTAAGGGCGAATCATTGAATGATGATGTGCGCGGCCAGGATGCCTCTTTCGAGAACTTCCTTTCAGATAGCTCAGTGCGCATTGTGGGTTATGGAGAGTTTGATGGTCACGTTGTAAGGGGCCTAGACCTGGATGGCGATGATATGGTGGATATCGCAGTGATTGATGTCGATGATTCTGGCGATTTGTCACGAGATGACATCATCATGGAAGAGGGCAACGGCAACCAGGCCACCTATGGCGAACTGCAGGATTTTGCTCTCAATCAGTCGCATGATGATCATGACTCGATGACACCCAATCCTGACGTTGCCGATGACATGCCCGACTACATGGATGATGCATTAGCTCAACTCTAATTCTTTTCTACACCTTGCATCATGCGTAGCTTCATCTTCAGTCTGCTTTTGTTCATGGCATTTGCTACTATGCCTCAGCATTTGTCAGCACGCAACTATGCCTTGTGCGTGGGCTTGAATGATTACCCCGATGTGGTGGCCAATTACAGGCCGTCTAAGTTGCGTGTCAGTGTCAATGACGCAAAAGTGATGAAGCAGGTATTTGCAGCTAACGGTTTCAGTACATCGCTGCTTACCGACAGTGCCGCAACATGCCAAGCCGTGCTCAGGGCAATGAAATACCGGTTCTGCACGGCAAAGGGCAATGATGTCATCATCTTTTACTTCAGTGGTCACGGAACCGAGAAAGGGCTTCTCTGCTATGACGGCTTGCTCACTAACAATGAGATTGCTGAAGAAATGAGCAAGTGCAAGGCAAAGACAAAAATGATTGTTGCTGATGCATGCTACTCGGGCAAATTGCGCAATGATACCGTTTGGAAGCAGGCTTTTGCCAACGCCGAGGATGTAGTCCTCTTTCTCTCTTCACGCACCAATGAAGTCTCGCGCGAGACATGGTACAGCAACAGCCTCTTCACGATGTACCTTGAACGGGGCCTGCGTGGTGGTGCCGATGCCAATAGAGACCAAGTAATCACTTTGCGGGAACTCTATGATTTTGTTCACAATGGTGTGATTGAAGATAAGCGTTTTGGCGACCCTCACCACCCGGTGATGTGGGGCGGATTTGACGGTAACAGCGCAGTGCTCAACTGGCAGAACTATACCGAGAAGAGTAAAAAGAAGAATTCGAATAACAGTAAAATTAAGATAAATGCAACCACAAACAATTAATATCAAGTGTCCGTCTTGCGGCGTTGTGTTAAGAGTGACCAACTCCAAGAACGAGCCAGAGAAGCGCTTCTCCTGTCCGAAATGCGGGAAGCGCATCGTGGTACCTTTTTACAGGCTCAAAGTCGAGGATGGCGAAACTCAACTTGACGGTAATCCAGTTGCACAGTCCACACAACTGGGTGATGCCAACCTCCAGCAATCTTGTCACTTGATTTGCAATGGGGTTGAATATCCGCTTCCCATCGGGCGCAATGTTGTTGGTCGCAAAGCCAGTTCATCGAGTGCCGACATTCAGATTGAAACCTTGGACAAGTTTATGAGCCGTGAGCACATGATCATCAATGTGCGGCGCCTGCCTGATGGCGGCATCAAAGTTGACGTGAGCAATCACAAGAACAAGAACTCAACGCGCATCAATGATTTGTTGCTGCAGTCGGGTGACGCCATCGTCTTGCACGACGGTGACAAACTACAAGCGGGAAGCACTGTCATGACTTTCCACATTAATTAATCATCATTTATCGAAATGGAACTCAAGATATATCCTCCACTGGCGATACATGAACTGGGTGCCCGCGGCAATCAGGAAGATTACATCTATCCTCTTGATGGCCAGGCTACGGTTGATGACCACCTGTTCATTGTGTGTGACGGTATGGGAGGGCATGAGAATGGTGAAGTGGCAAGTGAGACATTCGCAGCGGCTTTGGCAGATTATTTCATGCGAAATGTCTCGGCCGATAATGTCTTGTCTGATGCAACACTAGACAAAGCCATTGACTATGCCTATGCCAAACTGGATGCAAAGGACGACGGCAACTACAAGAAGATGGGAACGACGCTCACCCTGCTGTACTTGCACAAGGGGGGTGTGACGGCCGCGCACATTGGCGACAGCCGCATCTATCATCTCAGACCCGGCAAACGTATCCTTTATATCAGCCGTGACCATTCTCTTGTCTATGACCTGTATCAGAGCGGAGAAATATCTTATGGAGAAATCAAGACCTCACAGCAAAAGAACGTGATTACTCGTGCCGTTCAGCCTGGTGAGGATAACAGGGTGAAACCCGATGTCATCCACATTACAGACATTAAGCCTGACGACTACTTCTACCTGTGCAGCGATGGCATGCTAGAGATGATGGATGATGATGAATTGTTCAAGCTGCTTTCGGGCCGTGGTAGTGATGAGAAGAAACTCAATAAACTCATTGCCGCCACCTCAGGAAACCAGGACAACCACAGTGCCTACCTCATTCATGTCAAGGATGTAAAAAAGGACCCTGCCGAGGAAAATCTCACGAAGAATGAGGAAGAAACGGCTCGCTTCAACGCTTTGAACATGAAGCAGGTGAAAAATGTAGGGATTGAGGATTTGGATACTAACGATGATGACGATGATGACATCACAAGAATCTCACAATCGCCCGATGACAGCAATCGCTCTCACCCCGAGGGTAATAAGAAATCGATCACATGGCTCTGGTGGGCTTTGCTCATTGCTGCGATTGTGGCGATTGCAGCGTGGTTGACTTTGTATGCATGGACTGGGAATTCAAAGCATGTTGAAAAAAGCCCGACTGTGGAAAAGACTGTTGAGGAGGCGTTGCCGGTCGAGCCGATTGCCCATCCCGTGTCGCATTCCTCAAAATCTCATGAAAGTTCAAGAGAACATGTTGCAGCCGAAGCTGTTAAAGCATTCAATAACAGAAAACAAGCCGCAACAGCATCAAGACAACAACAGGCAGCCCAAGATGTGGAATCCAAAGGCAATGGCCAGGATCGGGCATCGGCCTCAGAGCAAGACAACGATTGAAACCGTAGAATAATAAAGATATAGTCATTATGTCTAACCAAAATAACATAAATGTAGAATCGATGCTCAAGGTGGGCACCGTACTGCATGGCACCTATCGCATTGACAGTTACCTATCAAGCGGTGGCTTTGGTAATACCTATGTTGCAACTCACATCAACTTCAATGAAAAATATGCCATCAAGGAATTTTTCATGAAGGGCGTGAATGAGCGCGACGGCAATAACACCGCAGTGAGTGTGAGCAATAGCGAGAAGGTGACCGAGTTTACCGAACAGCTTGAGAAATTCAAGAAAGAGGCCAGAAGATTGCGCCAGCTGAATAATCCTCACATTGTCAGAGTGTATGACCTCTTTGACGAGAACGGCACGGCTTATTATGTCATGGATTATATCAATGGCGAGAACCTGAAGGAAAAGCTCAAAAGGACCAAAAAGCCCATTTCGGAAGGAGAGGCAGCCGATATCCTTATTCAAGTGCTTGATGCGTTGCAGGAAGTCCATTCCAATGGCATTTGGCATCTTGACCTGAAACCTGCCAATGTCATGCAGGATATAGACGGCACGGTTAAACTTATTGACTTTGGAGCCAGCAAGCAATTCAACAGCAAGACGGGGGGTGCCTTGTCCACTTCTTCGGTGACTTATACCAATGGCTTCGCACCCATCGAACAGATGGAGAAAAGCTATGAGAAACTGGGCCCATGGACCGACTTCTATGCTCTTGGTGCTACGTTATATAATGTGCTTGCCAATCAGCGACCGCCCATGCCCAGCGATATCAACGATGACCGTACCCCCGACAAACATGTGTCGTTGCCTCTGCCCAAGGGCATTAGCGACAATATGAGAGACCTGCTCTTGTGGATGATGAAGACTAACCGCAAGGAGCGCCCAACGTCGGTCAAGGAAATCATGGATTTCTTGAACGGTTCAGAGCTGATGGCAAATCATGATTCTGAGGCCACCTTGATTGACGTTCATGAGCGGGAAATGCAACAGCGTTTTCTCGAGCCCGATAACGACATCATTATCGAGGACGATGAAGAAGCGGCTAAGAATACGAAGAAGACCAAAAAGGCAATAATAATTGCCGCATGTGCCGGCTTGCTGATAGCAGTAGCATGCTACTTCCTCTTCAATGGCGGTTCTGGCTCAAAAGAATCAGGTGATGCTGTTGAACGAGTGGACACAACAACAACTCAAGTGGTGGATGAACTCTTGGAAATTCCACTGGGACCCTGTAAATACACAGGTCCTGTAAACCAAGCCGGCATGCCGCATGGCAAGGGTGTCGCCAAGTTTATCAAAACTCCCGACAAGTGTAAGGGCACTTTCATCAACGGTAATGTTGAGGGAGACAGCATCGTTTACACCTATGGTAATGGTGATACATTCGTCGGTTCTTACAAGAATAACCATGTGCATCGTGGCCGTTATACTTGGACTGATGGCTCCTATTTTGAGGGCTTCTTCATATTTGACAAGACGAAAAACGCCTGGGTGCCTGACCAGAAACGAGGAATCATGCATAATCCTTAATTCAATAGATTTAACGATGACGAATGATTACGGCATATCTGCAATCTAATCGTACTAAGAAATGAAAAAGTACTTAATCATATTATTTGCGTTTTCGTTGTTTGTGCTGGCGCCACAAGCATTCGCGCAGGCTCCTCAGGTTGCCAAACCGACAACCAAAACCGAGAAGCCTAAACCCACGAAACAACAGACTCGCGTTAAACAGCAAACAAAGAGTCAACGCAGCACTTATCGGCGTAAGAGCAATACGCCCAAACGCACATTTCTGCCACCGGCAAAGCCGAAATCCGACGCGAAGGACATTGAAGTCTCTTTCGGCTGTAATGTTTATGGTGCAGTCTTGTCGATTGACGGTGAACAACTCGGCGATGCCAACGAGCGCTATACCATCAAAGAAGGACAACATGTGGCACATGTCGAGGCCGATGGATATGACAGCACCGATATGCTTATCGATGTCAACGAGAATGAGGATAACCGTTATTTTTATCTGGAATTGTTTGAGATGGGTGATAACGAAGGTGAAACATTCGGCGATTGGGATGACTCTTGGTCTGATGATGCTGAAGAAGAAACCAAGGATCAGTCGTCAATACAGTCTCAAGAGCTACAACGGCCCCAACAATCTGTTGAAGAGTCACCTGTTGAGATAATGGATATGCCAAATGAGACAATCATGGTTAAAGGCATACCTATTGTCATGGTACATGTTCAGGGTGGAACTTACACTAGATATAAAGTGCCTGACAATATCGAATCCATAGTGAAAGGTAATGTGCGTTCAGGACTTCCTTCGGCACACAAGGTGACACTATCAAGCTACTATATTGGCCAGTGTGAGGTGACACAGGAGTTGTGGCATGCAGTCATGGAAGATGATGAGGTGGAATTTGGTCCCCAATTTCCCTATGATGAAGCCGACTGGGACCAGTGCCATGAGTTTATTGAAAAACTGAATGAATTGACTGGTAAACACTTCAGGCTACCAACCGATGCCGAATGGGAGTTTGCCGCTCGAGGTGGAGTGAAATCACATGGTTATGTGTTCTCGGGCAGCAATGATATTGATGAAGTTGCATGGTACTACAACAACTATGACGGCGTCTATCACGATGTCGGCACCAAAGCGCCCAATGAATTGGGCATCCACGATATGTCCGGTAGTGTGCCTGAATGGTGCGAGGACTGGTGGTGGTATTGGCCTGGCGTTGATGAGCAGTCTGCTCCTCTTGTGAATCCCAGGGGAGAAGAATATCATGGCTTGCATGTTATTCGAGGAGGTGGATATGGTCAGCCCGAGGATTGCTGTGTCTTCCGCCTGTATAATAATTCCGGAACAGGAACTTATGGTTTCCGTTTGGCGTTTTAATTTGGACGTTATATGTTCCCTGATTGAGGATTTGAATAATAATGAAAAAAATACCTTTACTATAATATGAGCAATAAGACTACTGGAAAGAAGAAAAACAAGCGCCGCAGTATCGTCCGCAAGATGTGGACGTGGTTTGCCATTTTTGTGGGATTGCTGGTGTTATTGTTTGTGTTGATTTACAACGGTGTGATCGGTTACATGCCGCCTATCGACCAATTGAAAAACCCGACAGACAAGTTCGCTTCGACTATCTATAGCGCCGATGGTGTGGAGATGGGACGCTATTACCGCAGCCGCAGTAACCGCATCTATGTGGACTTTGACGAGATGTCGCCCCACTTGACCGACGCTCTCATTGCTACCGAGGACTCGCGCTTTGACGAGCACTCAGGCATTGATGTGAAGGCTCTTGGCCGTGCTGTCATTAAGCGTATCATCATGGGCCAGAAAAGCGCTGGTGGCGGTAGTACCATCACCCAGCAGCTAGCCAAGCAATTATACTCACCCGAATCACACAACATCTTTGAACGTGCATTGAAGAAGCCGGTGGAATGGGTGATTGCTGTCAAGCTGGAGCGTTACTATACCAAGGACGAGATCATCAAGATGTACTTCAACCAGTTTGACTTCTTGAACAATGCTGTTGGTATTAAGATGGCAAGCAGGGTGTACTTCGACAAAGAGCCTAAGGATCTCAACATTCAGGAAGCTGCAACGCTTGTGGGCATGTGCAAGAACCCTTCTTACTACAATCCCGTCAGATACACCGAGCGCACCCGCCAACGCCGCAATGTGGTATTTGATCAGATGGTTAAGGCTGGATACCTCAGCCAGACGGAGTGCGATCAACTCAAGACGCTTCCCCTGGTGTGCAAGTTCCAGAAACTTGACCACAACGACGGTCCTGCACCTTACTTCCGCGAGGAACTGCGCCGTGTGATGAGCGCCAAAAAACCCAAACGCAGTGATTACCCCTCATGGAATCAGCAGGCATTTATTGACGACTCCGTAGCATGGGCGGTGAATCCGCTGTACGGCTGGTGCAACAAGAACACCAAGCCCGACGGGTCACACTATGACATCTATACCGACGGACTGAAGATTTATACTACCATCGATTCTCGCATGCAGGAGTATGCCGAAAAGGCTGTGCACAAGCACATGAGCAAAACGCTCCAGCCCGCCTTCCTGCGTGAGCGTGGCGGCACTAAGAACCCTTACACCAACAACAAGCAGGAGTTGTCTAGCGCCGGCAAGCAGGCGCTCATCAATGCCGCAATCAGGCATAGCGAGCGTTACCGTGTGCTCAAGAATCAAGGCCTGAGTGATGCTGAGATCATGGACAACTTCAAGAAACCTGTGCAGATGCACTTGTTCAATTACGAGGGTGGCTTTGATGCTCAAATGACACCGCTCGACAGCTTGCTCTATACCAAGTCGTTCCTGCGTTGCGCCATGATGTCGATGGATCCCGTCACAGGCTTTGTTAAGGCCTATGTGGGCGGTCCAAACTTCCGTTTCTTCAAGTATGACATGGTTTCAACGGGCCGTCGTCAGATCGGTTCAACTGTTAAGCCGTTTGTCTATTCCCAGGCCATTGAATTTGGAGGCTTGACACCGTGTTCAACACGTCCCGGCGGTGCTCCCAACATCATCTGGCACAACGAGGTTTACAATCCTGCCAATGAGGGTAGCGGCGGCGGAATGTCGTTGAAGCAGGCGTTGACCTACTCCAAGAACTGGATTTCGGCCGGTTTCATGCGTGGCACACGCGAAAACTGGATTGAACGCAACGGCTACTATACTATGACTCCCGATGAACTGGCCCGATGGATGCACAGCTTTGGCATCACCAGTTATCTTGACCCTGTGCCCGCATTGAGTTTGGGCTCTTGTGAGGTGTCTCTGCGTGAGATGGTGGCTGCCTATTCGGCATTTGCCAATGGTGGTATGCGTGTAGAACCGGTTTATGTTTCTCGCATTACCGACAATCGTGGCAATGTGTTGGCAGAGTTTACAGGCAATCAGACTGAGATTATGAGCGAGGACACCTATCTGAAGATGCTTTCCATGCTCACCGAGGTTGTTAATAGCGGTACTGGTGCACGCTTGCGTTATGCCTACGGCATCACAGCCGAAATGGGCGGCAAGACTGGTACCACCAACTTCCATAGCGATGGTTGGTTTATGGGCTTCACGCCCGAGCTGGTGACAGGTGTTTGGGTTGGTGGCGAAGAACGCTACATTCACTTTAACAGTATGGCAATGGGACAGGGTGCTGAGGCGGCACTTCCCATTTTGGGTTACTACATGAAGTGGCTCTATGACGACAAGTCATTGCCCTACAAGCAGAGTACCAAGTTTGATTTCCCCAAGGGCTTTAATCCTTGTGGTGATGAACTCGGTGGCTACTATGGCAGTGGCGGCGGCAGCTGGCACGGCGGTGGCGGCGGTGGCGATGCCGGTGATGGCGGTGGCGGCGGCCAAGAAGATGCTGCTACTGAGGGCCTCTTTGACTGATTGTCACACGATGCTATGACATCTGTATTGCAAAAAGAATCGCCACGGGCTTAATGTCCGTGGCGATTAACTTAATATCTTATTGTCTAAATACTGTCTTAATCGGGATAGAACTCCTTCTTCGCAGCAGCGAGGGTGTTTTTCATCAGCGAGCAGATGGTCATTGGGCCAACTCCGCCAGGCACGGGAGTGATGTACTCGCATTTGGGGGCTACCTCATCAAACTTCACGTCACCGTTCAAGCGGTATCCGGTTTTACTTTCGGGATCGCTAACGCGAGTAGTGCCCACGTCGATAATGACTGCACCTTCTTTCACCATGTCGGCAGTGACAAAGTCAGGACGGCCAATGGCTGCAATGATAATGTCGGCTTGGCGACATTCTTCTTTAAGGGTGGTAGAGCGGCTGTGGCATACGGTCACTGTGGCGTTGCCATGCTCTTTCTGGAGCATCAGCTGAGCCATGGGCTTGCCAACGATGTTGCTGCGGCCCAGAACCACACATTTCTTTCCCGATGTGGGAATTTCATAGCGTTTGAGCAGTGTGATAATGCCAAGGGGTGTGGCCGAGATAAAACAGGGCAAGCCCAGTGCCATGCGGCCTGCATTCATTGGGTGAATACCGTCAACATCCTTGTGGTAATCGATGGTATTGATCACCTTTTGCTCGTCAATGTGCTTGGGCAACGGCAGTTGAACGATGAAGCCGTCAACGTCGGCATCATTGTTCAGTCCGCGAATGCAGTCGAGAAGTTGTTCCTCGGTAGTATCCTCGTCCATGCGGATGAGCGACGACTTGAACCCGCATTTCTCGCAGGCAATCACCTTGTTTTTCACATAGGCCTCAGAGCCACCGTCATGACCAACCAACACAGCGGCCAAATGGGGGCGCTTTTGTCCTGCTTTTATCATTTGCTCCACCTCGGCCTTGATTTCGTCCTTGATGGCATCGGCAGTTTTCTTTCCGTCTATCAGTTTCATGCTAATTGATGTAGCTATTGATTATTATATTAATATTCAAGCGATTGCAGGCAAATCTCATGAGAGAGGGTAGGGTGTTCCCGCAATCAGCCCACAAAATTACTGCAAGTCGAAGACAAAAACAAATTTTATTTGATTTTGTTGAGGCGCCGCGTAATTTATCCAAAATTACTGCAAGTCGAAGACAAAAACAAATTTTATTTGATTTTGTTGAGGCGCCGCGTAATTTATCCAAAATTACTGCAAGTCGAAGACAAAAACAAATTTTATTTGATTTTGTTGAGGCGCCGCGTAATTTATCCAAAATTACTGCAAGTCGAAGACAAAAACAAATTTTATTTGATTTTGTTGA
>Ga0247609_10000064_pt1 | contig 141959 bp, 104 predicted proteins | sample 172DNAGHGlowgp2_FD_193487 | JGI IMG/M metagenome (GOLD analysis project Ga0247609, IMG submission 193487) | Sheep rumen microbial communities from Palmerston North, Manawatu-Wanganui, New Zealand - 1728 DNA GHGlow gp2 | ecosystem: Host-associated > Mammals > Digestive system > Stomach > Rumen...
CAGTCGGTCGCTTCGTGTTTTTGATGTGGTACCTCCGGGGATCGAACCAGGGACACGCGGATTTTCAGTCCACTGCTCTACCACTGAGCTAAGGTACCTTTTCAAAAGCGACTGCAAAGATACGTCGACTTTTTGACGTGACCAAATTTTTTCTGAAATTTTTCAAAAAAATCTTTTCCATCAAGCATTTTCGGTTCATGGAGATAGGCAAGAGGCGAAAAAAGCAGTACATTTGTCACCAATAGAATTGTGTGAACTGGCGAATTGTGATGGAGGGACTGTTGCAATACATCTGGCAGCACAGGCTGTGGCTCAGCGAGGACATGGTGACCAACGACGGGCGCCGTGTGCGCGTGATTGACCCTGGCCTGCTCAACACTGATGCGGGCCCTGACTTTTTCAACGCCAAGGTGGAAATTGATGGCCGGCTGTGGGTGGGCAATGTGGAAATCCATGTGCGTGCCAGCGACTGGAAACGCCATCACCACGACGAGGACCCGGCCTATGACAGCGTGATCCTGCATGTGGTAGAGAAGGATGACGCGCCCGTCACACGCATCAACGGCGAGATTATTCCTCAAGTCGAGTTGCGGGTGTCGCCGCGCTTCAACGAGTGCTATGACCGTCTGGTCAACGCTCGGGTGGAGCTGCCATGTGCGGCCCGCCTAAAGGAAGTGCCGCAACTCACCGTCACCGAGTGGATCGAGGCGCTGGCGTTTGAACGGTTACATGGCAAGGTGGACCGTGTGCGCGAGCTGTATGACCGCTACCATGGCAGTTGGGAAGACATCTGCTATGTGATGCTGGCCAGGACGTTGGGTTTCGGCATCAACAACGATGCCTTTGAGCGGCTTGCGAGAGTGACGCCGCTGCGCTTGCTGCACAAGCACAGCGACTCGATTGTACAGGTCGAGGCTTTGCTGTTCGGGCAGGCAGGACTGTTGAGCGGCGCACACAACGCCGAGAGCTACTACCAGCAACTCACGCGCGAATATGCTTTCCTGGCCAACAAATTCTCGCTGCGTCCCATTGAGGGAACGGCATGGCGCCTGTTCCGCAGCCGCCCTCAGAATTTCCCCTATCGCCGCATCGCGCTGCTGGCCCAGTTTGTCAAGGGCGGTTTCAACCTGATGAATGATATCCTGCATGCCGGGGACACGAAGGCGCTGCGCCAGCTCTTTGACATTGAACTGAGCGGCTACTGGACGACGCACTACTCATTTGGCAAGCCGTCGCCCAATGCAGGACGCGCTTTGTCGAACAGCAGCATCGACATCGTGCTGATCAACACTGTTGCCCCACTCTACTATGCCCGTGGGGAGATGACCGACGACTACCAGATGACGGACCGCGCCATCGCCCTGCTCGAAGACATCCGCCCCGAGCAGAACAGCATCGTGACGATGTTCAAGTCGGCTGGCATCAAATGCGAGGACGCCTTGACGAGCCAGGCCCTGATCCAGCTGCGCCGCAACTACTGCGAAGCCCGAAAGTGCATCTATTGCCGCCTGGGACACCGCCTCCTGGCCACCGATGCCCGCAGTTAATGCTCGCTTCGCTTGCGGGTTAATGGTTTTGAAGCTCACTTCGTTCGCTGGTTAAGGGTTAAAGGTTATAGGTTAAAGAATACTGCCTAATGCCTTATCTAAACAACTGATTATTCTGATTTTCTGAAGGGCTGACTCGCTCGATAAAATAAGAACTACGAATTACACTAATTTGAAATTAAAGGCATTTGTTGCAAAGCCAGCAAGTTCATCGACCATCGCCTGGGACACCGCCTGCTGGCTACCAATGCCCACAATACCTGACGAAACTAATAACCACAATAACACTTTATTTAACAGAATGTGTGTAGCAATATCTTAGAGAATAGATGAATTTGCTACACACATCGCAAAACTAACCAGGTATTTTCTTAATGCCCTCTAAGCAAAATATCAATCAGCGCCGTCACATCAGCAATGTTAACCTTGCCGTTGCGGTCCACATCCAGACTTGGAATATACTCATCACCTGCACCAGACAAAAGGCAATCAATCAACATCGTCACATCATCGATTGCAATTCTGCCGTCTCCATTCGGATCAATAGGCTCATCATCAAAATCCATCCCAATGATTTCCGAAAAACAGTTCCACCAATTAGACTCTTGGTAGGCATTAACCGACATACGAGGAACATACAAGATGGCCTTATCATAACACGTGAAACAATTTTGAGATCCCATCACAGGGGGAACCATAGCCTTGCAGAAAACGCTATTCAACGAATCGCAGCCGTTGAAAGCATCCGTACCAAGAGACAATAAAGATGCGGGCAAATTGACCTCAGTCAATGATGTACAATCATAAAATGCTCCTCTGCCAATATTAGTCACACCATTAGGTATAGAAATACTTTGCAGTGAATAGCATTCACTAAAACACTCTGGCTCTAAGCTCACGATTGAACCAGGCAAATCCACTGAAGTCATAGTATATGCTTGTTGGAAAGCGCCTTCTCCAATGACCTTTACGCCATCGCAAATCTCGACATTTTTCACCAATTCAATAAAATTTAAGTCTTCATGGTTTTTTTCTTCTTCATCTCTAGTAGCATACTGAAACCAACGTTTAATCGTATCACACTGAAACTTCACCATCTCAGTGATAAGCTCCATTGAGCCATGATCACTTTTGAACCACAACTCTTGTTCCTGATTGAAACATTTACCGATAGTTATTTCTTTGATACCTCTTGGTAAAAGACCGTATCCGATATTACGTCCTAAATATAACGTATCAATCTCACAGCCGAAAAGATCTGTCTCAGGCGGGTTTTGTTCCAATGTTGCCAATGTTTCTTCCCCATCCTCTATTATCAGATTGTTGATATGACAGCCTTCCAAGATACCGCCTTCATCAATACCACCATATTCGACCAACTTAACTTTACTAGGGAGGCTCATCTTTGTTATTCCAGTTTGAGCGAAAGCATAGCCGCCAATATATTCAACACTGTCTGGAATTCTGATTTCAGTTATGCCAGTGCATTCGTAAAAAGCGAATTCTTCGATATCAACAAGAGGTTCTGGCAGCCTAATACTTGTGATGCCCGGTTGCTTATAGAAAAAGGAATGTCCTCCTCCAAACCATTCATATCCGCCATTGATAAATCTCACAGGATATGCGATACCATTTTGGAGAACTTCAATCGAATCAGGTATAACGATATCACCACTTAATTCGGGATGACTAAATTCAAATGGATAAACTAAATCTATCCACCATTCCAATCCTCGTTCAGCATGTTCGACTAACACGTATCTAATGTTGTCAATAAATAAGGACCCCAAAGAATCTTCAGCTTTAACCTGTTGGCATGTGACAAAAAATGCAAAACAGAAAATGCACACCCGTAATAACACATTTTTTTTCATAATAAATCACAAAGGCTACCCATCCTCAAGATTAGCCGATAAGGCCTGGTTAGACATTGGCCATTTAACAACAAAAAGCGTGAGGATAATGTTCTACTCATCAATTCAAAGGCATCGCCAAACTCCTACGTCAAAATGAACAGTCTGGCCAAAGCATAGCCCATATACAGTCCATCCCACCTAATAATCATAAAAGTGGATATGAGCACGCATGAGCGTTCTTAAAGGGCATTATCGTATGACCAAAATTTGACGAATATGTTGAATCAGGACAAGACAAACACGCTTTTCCAATAATACATCATTGTGACAGTAGCCACCACTGTGACTCGCAATGAATCCGTGCAAAGATAAAACAAATTCGGCAAAAGCACAAAAAAATACAGATTAAGATGTCTAGTCTCAAGTGTGCTATAACAATGGATAGGAATTGTGATGACACGACATTACTACTGTTCAAAAATGAAACATGCCAAGGGGATTACATTCCAGAATTTCTTTAGAACCGAACGGGCGCTAAAACTTCTATATAAACTATTACCAAGAGAATGTCAAACATCAGATTCAATCCCTGAAGCCCGAAAGTGCATCTACTGCCGCCTGGGACACCGCCTGCTGGCCACCGATGCCCGCAGTTGATGCTCGCTTCGCGAGCGGGTTAAGGGTTTTGAAGCTCACTTCGTTCGCTGGTTAAGGGTTAAAGGTTATAGGTTAAAGAATACTGCCTAATGCCTTATCTAAACAACTGATTATTCTGATTTTCTGAAGGGCTGACTCGCTCGATAAAATAAGAACTACGAATTACACTAATTTGAAATTAAAGGCATTTGTTGCAGAGCCTTTGTAAAATTAGCGTAATTCGTAGTCTCAGTTTCGGGTTAACTCTTCTAATGGAGTCGGGATTATGGACGGCCGTTGATGAGCAGGTCGATGAGGGCCGAGATGTCGCCGATGGTCACGGCACCGTCGCCGTTGGCATCGGCAGGTTCTGGATTGACGGCGACACTCTCGACGATGGTGGCAAACTGGCCCCATTTGGCATCATCACGGTAGGAGTCTATCACTGCAGGATGAACCGTGAGCGTCGCTGTCGCGTAGCAGTCAAAGCAGTTTGACGCTATCATGACAGGGGGCACAGCAGGCTTGCAGTATACCGAAGTCAATGCCGTACATCCTGCGAAAGCCCGAAGGCCGATGCTCCTGACGCCACTTCCAATCGTCACCTTGGTCAAGGAGGTGCAATCACCGAATGCAAGGCCGCCGATGTTGATGACGTAGTCACCCAGCACCACACTCGTCAATCTCGAACAACCCTCGAAGGCTCGGTTACCAATCACAGTGACATTGCTGCCAATGGTCACACCCGTCAAGTCGAGGCAATTCATGAAGGCCCTTTCGTTGATGCCTGTCACTTTATAGGTTACACCGTCGTGGGTGACGGTAGCAGGAATCACCACATTGCCGCTATAGGAGTTGTAACTGGTTGACTCAAAATAAACGTTCACTTTTTGGTCACCGGTGATTTTGTAGTAGATGCCGCCTTCCATGAAGTCATATTTCTGTACTTGTGCCGGAACCATGACGTGCATTTCAGCAACCGGACTCGGCAGATAAGGATAGTCCAAGTTTGCCTGAGCCTGGATGAAATAAGACACATCATCATATTCGTCGGCATGAAGCTGCAAACGGGCAGATCCGTTACCATTCTCTACTGGACTAACTTCAAGGCCATTTACCATCATAAAAAGATCACCCTCATATTCGATTGTAACCACATGAGTATCTTCATCATAAGATAGGATGGGTTGGGGTGTATATGGCCTTTCTAACTGAGCCAATACAATGGTTTCATGCGCCTCAGGACCTTGGTCATATCCAGGCACAATCTCAGAAGCATACACATCGATGACTCTTTCACTTTCATATTCAGCAGAGATATAGTATTCAAAGGGCGCATAAGAACACGAAGATTGCTCTATCACTTCCCCATTGACAGTGATTGCGTACAACAAAACCCCGTCAAAATCCACTCTAATCAATACACCGTTACCATCAGGTACAAAATAGATGGCAGGCATGGGCGAAGGGATGGATGCATGTACTTGTGTTTGCATTATGAATTCTTGCCCTGCATCACCGATGTCGGCAACTGTGCCGCCGCGGGGATCGGAGCCGGAATAGGGAATCGTCTTGACTGTAATGGTTTGGTTCTGCTCTTCAAGGAATGAATATTCCACAAAAAGCCTCAGTTTGAACATTTGTTCGTAGAGGCTCGGCTCCCACTTGACTGTGCCATAGGGCTCCAGGCTTCCATTATTGTACCAGTATCCCACTTCGGTTGGTGAGGTAATGCCTGTAACAGTAATACTGTGCTCCGATTCATTGTAGCTGGAATTGATTTGAGCATCCAGGGCAGCCTGATTACCGTTCTCATCCAAATAGGAGATACTTCTCATATCGTTTCCCCTTACAACGTTATAATAAGAGAGGCCATCAGGCAGTTCAATTTCCACTTGCCAAGAGTCCACACGTCCCTCAAAGGAGGCCTTCACAGGAACTGTAATCATCGTTCCCATTTCTGATTCATTCACTTCAAAATCCTCGATGAAGCAATAGCTATCGGCAAAAGCTGTACTTGTTGCCAACAAGGTGATTAATGCAAATAGTGTTCTTTTCATCTTCTTATCTTTATATAGAGAGTATTGATTCCGTTAATAATAACACTTCAAGCATAGGAGATGCCCCGAGCGAAAGCGCTATTGATTGCCTGCCAGGAGGAGGTCGATGAGAGCCGCGATGTCGCCGATGGTCACGGCGCCGCTGCCGTCCACGTCATAATAGGCGGGAATGTCTTCGCCATTGATCAACTGGTCAATCAGGTCGGCCGCGTCGCCAATGGAGATATTGCCGTCGCCATTCACATCACCGGGGCCAATTCCGATAAAGGGCACGATGCGGGAGAAACGGCCCCACACGTTATCGGCACGATAATCCTCGAGCGACTCATAAGGCACAAAGAGTACTGCATTGTTGCTACAGTGATCAAATGCATATATGCTTTCGTTTGTGGGAGGTACCAGCGGCTTGCTGATTACTCGGGATAAAGCATAACAATATGCGAACGGCTCTGTACCTAAACTTTCTACCGTCTCAGGGATTGTGATGCTGGAAAGTTTCTCGCAATGATAGAAAGCCAAATAGGGGATGGTAGTAATTGTGTTAGGAAGGGTGACTCTTTCCAAATTAGTACATCTCAAAAACGCACTTGAGCCAATGTTGGTAATCGTAGCGGGAATCTCAAAACTGGTCAACCCGACGCACCCCGAAAACGCACTCTTGCCAATCGAAGTCACTGTAGTGGGCAGAACGGTGCTATTGCATCCAACGATAAGCTCATTGGTGGATGTTCGAATAATGGCATTACAGTCTTCACGCGAATCATAATACTGATTATCGCTTGCTACTTTCAAACTTACTAAGCTGCCGCCGCTCATCAACAGTGCTCCATAATCAATATAATACACATTGCTAGGAATCTCAAGACTAATCAGGTTTGGATTCTCGGAAAATGCACCATGTTCGATGCTTCTGAGAGATGATGGAAGTTTTATTGTTGTCAAACCCGTACAGCCACGAAATGCATCATATCCAATCTCGGTAACCGTTTCAGGAATATCAATATTTGTCAGTCCCGTACATCCATAGAAAGCATAAGCAGGAATCGTCTTCAACGATTGGGGAAGAGCGATGCTCGTCAAGCCAGTGCAGCCACCAAAAGCCCAACCACCAATGGCGGTAACAGAGGCTGGAATGATTGTGTTTTGGCAACCTGATATCAACCTGTTGGTCGCTGTCTCGATAATCGCGTTGCAGTTGTCGCGTGAATCATAGACCGGGTTATCCTCATCAACAGTGATACTGGTCAGACCCGGGCACACAGAAAACGAATTGGATTCAAGATAAACGACCGAAGCCGGAATGTGAATGCTCGTCAGGCTATAGCAATTGTGGAAAGCCGTACAAATGCGGGTGACGGACGAGGGAAACTCGATGCTTGTCAAATAATGGCACTCGTGGAAAGACGAGGTCTCGATCGAAGTAACAGTATTTGGGATATCAACACCCGTGATATTGCATCGGTAGAAAGCATACCAGCCGATGCGCGTGACAGTGTAATCCACTCCCTCGTGGGTTACCTTATCGGGGATTACAAGGTGACCGCTAAGGTAGGAGGTGAAGTAGTTTGAACGGTTGACCACTTCAACAGTCGAGTCAGTTAATTGGTTGTAATACAAGCCATCGACTGTGAAGTCATAGGCAGATGCCGAACTGGCGCAAATGGCCATCAACAGCAAAAAAAAGAGTGATTTTTGTTTCATAACTATATAGTTTAAAATGAATAAGTTACACTTACAGGTCAAAGAGATAAGCAACACGTTGGGGCAGCAGTTTGACCTTTTTGTTCTCTACTCTGTTACTCTTTGCAATGTCTCTCGTTAGATTATATATAGTTGTACCTCATCCATTTTAATATATCGGGTTCAAACGAGACTGCCCCTGAGTATTGCCTGGATTAATTATCCTTCACAAAATTATATTCTCATGTAAAGCAGACACAAGTTTTTTTCAGGCAAAAATGAAAAGTGTCAAATTTTTTTACACTAAAGTGTCAAAAATTTTTACACTTTTGCCGAAACAGGCAAAAATTACGGGCCAAAAACCAAATGTCACCATTGGTTTATGGCCCGTTTTTCGGAATCTCGTTAATGACCTTTTAATACTATCATGAGGGTACTATATCGAATCGGGAACAGCGGGTTCCTCGAGTTTCTCGTCAGGATTAATGTCATCGGTGAGCGGGATGCTCAAGGAGTCTTCATCAAAGTCTAACATGGTCGAGTCAAACTCCTCTACTTCACCGAGTGCCGAACAGCCTTGATAGAGCGCGGCATCAATAGGTTCTTTGGACGGCTTGAAGCGTTGGTGGTAATGTTGGAAGAGCGGATCGCTCAACACAAGCTGCAAGAAGCGGCCGCAAATGGGCAGAGCCGTGCGACTACCCTGCCCTAGTGCGCCCCAGCGGAAGTGGATCTGGCGATACTCGCCGCCCACCCATGAGCCGCATACCAATCCTGGTGAGACAGCGACAAACCAAGCATCGGCATGGCGGTTGCTTGTGCCGGTCTTTCCACCCAAGTCCACATCATAGAGTGGCCTGGTGATATAACCGTTAAGAGCCATTGCCGTTCCACCGGCATCGGTGCGGCAAGCCATGAGCATCTGCTGCATCAGGAATGCCGTGCGGTAACTGATGGCCTGCTGATGATGCTCGGGAGCACGGTAAATCTCCTTGCCGTCACGATTCACGATGCGGGTGACAATGACCGGGTCGTTGCGCACACCATCGTTGACCACCGTACAGTAGGCGTTGACCAGTTCCATGAGGTCCACGTCGCTTGCTCCCAGGGACAAGGCGGGTTTGGCTTCCATGGGCGACTCGATGCCCATATCGCGGGCAATCTGGGCAATCTCGCTGAAGCCCACTTCGTTACCCACCCTCACGGTCACGCTGTTGATGCTCTGGGCAAAAGCGGCGCGCAACGTCATGTCACCACCAGTGAACGTGCCGTTGGCGTTGGTGGGCCTCCAGTGCTCCATCTCGTGCTTCTCCTCATTATAGACCATCGTGTCGATATACTCGTCACGGCGGCGGTCACACGGTACCAGGCCACGCTCCATTGCCATCGCATAGACAAAGAGCTTGAATGTGGAACCAGGCTGGTGCTTGGCCCGCACCTTGTCATACTTCCAGGTGTCGAAGTCCACATCGCCCACCCAGGCCTTGACATGACCGTTAGATGGCTCCATGGCAATAAAGCCACAGTGCATGAAATGAAGCATGTAACGGATAGAGTCCATCGAACTCATTTCCATATAGAGCGAGTCATTTTCATAGTCGAACAGGTGCACCATGTGGGGCTGGTTCATGTAATAATTGACCGAGTCGAGATCGTTGGGATAGCGGGCGAGCAATGCATGATAAACAGGGGTGTTGCGGGCCTTGTCCTCGACAAAATTGGCGATGGGCTGGTTGTTGTCGTCGAGCCAGCAATCCTGTGTGCCCCAGTGGCTCTTGAAATTCTGCTGCACCACTTTCATCTTCTCGCTGACGGCCTGCTCGGCATACTCCTGCATGCGCGAGTCGAGCGTGGTATAGATTTTGAGTCCGTCACGCTCCAGGTCCAACTTGAGCCCGTTTTCCTTGGCGATATCCTCAATCTCGCGTGCCACGGCTTCCCTAAAGTAGGGCGCCACGCCAGCATAATTGCTCTCAAGTGTATATTTCAAGTCGATGGGCAGAGACGACACCGAATCATATTGAGCCTGTGTGAGGTCGCCACGCTCCACCATGTTCTTGAGGACCTGATTGCGCCGCCTGAGGCTGTTCTTCGGGTTGATGCGCGGGTTGTAGGTGCTGGTTGCTTTGAGCAGGCCAACAAGCACAGCGCTCTCCTCGAGTTTGAGGTTGCGTGGCGTGTTCTTGAAGTAGGTGTTTGCTGCGGTCTTGATGCCATAGGCATTGCTGCCAAAGTCCACGGTGTTGGCATACATCTCGAGGATTTCCTGCTTGCTGTAGAACATCTCAAGCTTGGTTGCAATGATCCACTCCTTGCTCTTCATGATAAGCATTTTCACACCCGGTATATACCCAAGCAGGCCAGTGGAATAGTCGCTGCGGGTGCGGAACATGTTCTTCACCAGCTGCTGCGTGATGGTGCTCGCGCCACGGGGACGGCCGTGCAGCACAAGGTCCTTGAGAGCAGCACCCAATCCGCCGAAGTCTATGCCGTGATGGCTGTAGAAGCGCTCGTCCTCGGTATCGATAAGCACCTTGAAGAACTGCGGGTTGATCGAGTCATAAGGCACCGGTGTGCGATTCTCGTCATAGTACTTGCCGATGGTTTTCCCGTCGGCGCTATAGAGGTAGCTGGCCTCAGGATTGCGGGGGTGCATGATGCTGTAGGTGCTGGGCGACTTGCCAAAGAGCCACAACAGGTTGACATCGACAGCCACCAGATAGAGCAAAAACAGGACAATGAACGTGGCCAGAGCCACCAATGTCTTGACCCACCAGGGGCGGCCTCGATACAAGCCCTTGTACCATAGCTTGAAGCGGCTCCAATTGCGGGTAATGATATTTCCTGATTTCTTATCGTCCATGACGTATATTGCAATGGTTAATTAGTTCTTAGGGTAAGGATTAGTGCCCGTTACTGCCTGTTGGCACTGCCGAGCAGACGGCGTTTCAGGAAGCGCGGCACAAAACTCAAATGGGCAATCGTCGCGCGCCAGGTGCCATAGTGGCGGCACATGATGCGGTAACGTTCCCATAACGATGAGCGGTGGTGGCGTGTCGTCATGCCGTCGGCAAGGTAACTGATGATGGGCTCGCGCCCGACATAGGCATTGGCCGGTGACTTCCTGAGCACCTTGATGCACCAGTCATAGTCGGCACTGAAGCGGTATTGCAGGTCGAACTGCGGCACCAGGTCACGGCGTGCCACAAATGCCTGATGACACACGACCATTCCGTTGAGGAAACTGTTAGCAGTCAAGTGTTTGGGTGCAGTGAGATGCCTCATTCCCACTACTTCACGTTTTTCATTGACCAGCTGCGTCTGGCCATAGATGACACCAGGATTACCGGTAGCCTGCATCGCCATGCGCGCCAACACGGTATCGGAGGCAAAGGCATCACCCGCATTAAGGAAGATAATGTAACGCCCACGGGCAAGATTCAGACCCTTATTCATGGCGTCATACAAGCCATTATCGGGCTCGCTGAAGACGCGCAACGAGGCAATAGACGCCTCACGCACTTTTTTCAACGTGTCGTCGGTGGAGGCTCCGTCAATGATAAGCATCTCATAATCAGAGCTTGTCTGCCGTTGCACGCTCTTTAATGTAGGGACGATGGCATCGGCAGCATTCCATGTGACAGTTATTATGGAAAAAAGAGGATCCATGCCTTGATAATGGTTTTGTGGACGCAAAATTAATGCAAGTCATGGATAGAACAAAATAAAAAATAAGGTTTTTTATTATTTATGTCATGACAAAGCCTCATTTCCTGAAATCTAAGTTTTCTGCACATTCCCACAATCAAACTGCCATTTCATGCGTTATAATGATAAAACCAACAATAAAAAATAATGAGATTCTCAAATTACATCAAGACATTGGCAGCCATCGTCATGCTGGTGGCAGCAAGTGGTTGTGAGCACATCGACAACAAGGCCATTCCCAACTACACCGTGAGGATAGACTTGAGCAACTATGCAATGTGGAATACCTATGGTGTGAACGGCATGGGAGACTACCGCATCTTTGACCGCGAAAAAAATATTCCGTCCAATTTCCCGTATAATATGAACACCTTTACCGGCTATGGCGGTGTGCTGTTGATGATGGGTATCGATGCACCCATGGCCTATGACCTGGCATGTCCCGTCGAGGCGAGCCAGAACATCACGCTCTCGATCAATGCGACGAACCTTGAAGCCGTATGCCCCAAATGCGGCTCCCGATACAACCCGCTGACAGGCGCCGGTGGCCCCTTGAGCGGTGTCGCCATCAACAACAAAGTGGGAATGCGGCAATACCGAGTCTTTCCCAGCGGCAGCGGCGGCTACACCATTACCAACTGACGTTTTTCAATTAGAAGTGAGAGGTCAGGAGTGAGGGGGAAACTCGCTTCTGTTTGGGGTGTACCGAATACTGGATTGTTCCACGGCCCGCGGCACATGATGACGGTCTTAAAAATGGGCCAAAAATCACTTTTTTAATAAAATCGGCCTTTTGGATTGCATTATGCTAATTCAAAAGGCACTTTTTATATTCTAACCACCGATTTTAGTGGCAAAAATCTAAAAAATAAATCTTATAGGATGCCATTTATTGTTAAAAAGTGTAAACTTTTTCATTTTTAATTTCCAAAAATTAAACATTGGCACTCCCTGCGAGGCCCTGTTTTTAGTGGGCTTGACGTGGAACAATGATGTAAAAACCCAAAAATTGCCAAATGTTTACAAGTGTTTAAGATGTTTGGTCGGGTTTTCAGGTTGAAGTACCTTTGCAACGACAAACTAGGGCGCACGTCATCGAAATCGTTCTCGATGCACCTTAAAGAAGGGACCTCTGATAAGCAATCTTCCAGCCCTCAAAATTAATTAATTATGAGTTTTATTAAAAGTAAAATAAGTTTATCAACATTATTCATTCTTTTAGCAATCACCTTTTCAGGTTTTTCAGCCCAGGCTCAGAGATTGGACAATCGCAAGCAGGGTACCGTTCTTGAACAGTTAGAACAAAACAGCCGCAACAACATTATTGATCAGGTTATCAGTTATGCATACCGCTTCCGCGGCACGCCTTATCGTTATGGAGCGATGTCGCCTCGCGGCTTTGACTGCTCAGGCTTCACCAGCTACGTCTTCAAGCGCTTTGGCATCCAGCTCGACCGCTCGTCGAGGGGCCAGATTTTTGATGGCGTTCGCGTGAAGAAGAACGACCTGCAACCTGGCGACCTGGTATTCTTCCAGGGCCGTTCGGGCCGTGGCGGTGTTGGCCACGTGGGCATTGTTACCAAGGTCAACGAGGACAACACTTTCCACTTCATCCACTCGGCATGCAGCAGCGGTGTGACCGAGAGCAAGAACACCGAGTCCTACTACAGCCGCCGCTACGTCGGTGCCTGCCGCGTTCTGTAAAACAAATCACAACGATAATCATCACACAGCGTGCGTTCCCAATCCTGGGAGCGCACGTTTTTTAAACTGCGATTGTCGCGAATTGAACGAATGCTACGCAGCGGATGCCTATTCGCTAAATTCGCCGTTTTAAAAGAAAGAAGGCAGATACACCTAACACCTAACGCCTAATATAGAGTTAATCATATAATATTCTGTAATTGTGGAGCGTTATATAATTAGATGAGACGGCTTTTGTGGGGCATAGTGATTGTTGGGGTGCTCGTGGCGGTGGTCATGGGGTGCAGTGGCGCGCACCGCTATGATGCGCGGCTCGTGGTTGCCGACAGCCTCATGCAGCCGGCCCCTGACAGCGCCCTGGCGCTCATCGAGGCATTGCCCATCGACAGCCTGACCGATGAGGGCGACCGTGCCTACCGTGACCTGCTGCTCACGCAGTCCCGCTACCGCTGCTACATCGTTGCCACCAGCGACAGCGGCATCAACCGCGCCCTCGCCTATTACCGCGCCCACAGCGGCGAGCGCGAGAAACTCACCCGCGCCTACATCTACAAGGGCGCCGTCATGGACGAACTGGGCCACCCCGACAGTGCCATGTTCTACTACAAGCACGCCGAAGCCACTGCTGCCCCCGACGACTACTTCAACCTGGGATATGTCAAGATGAGGATGGGTGCACTTTACCGTGACTATTACGCAATGGATGGTAAAGATGTCAATAAGTATGAGGAAGCATTGGAGTGCCTGAATCATACTGACTATCAAGTCATTCGGCTCAAATGTATGATTAATCTCGGTTCCCTATACAGGCTAAAGCAAAGCCAAAAAGCTGAGCAGATGTTGATGCAGGCAAGGGACATTGCGAGAGACCTTCATGACACCGCAAGTATCATCGCATGTGAGCAGAATCTGATTTCAATGTATAATTACTATGGCAGGTATCATGAATCAAGGCCACTGGTTCAGGAAATTTTATCTTTGGGACGGCAAGAAGATATCAATACGTTGTTCTATACAGAATCTGCCATCATGTATTTAAAAATCGGGGAAATCGATTCAGTTGATTATCTATTGAGTTTTATCTCTGGTAAAACAAATGGTGATTTTGCGAACGAGTTGTCTCGTATCCAAAGCCTTAGCGAGCTAGCGTTGGCAAGAGGAGACTCTATGGCATATCTGCAGTTGGAACATCAAGCCAAGTTGATTTCCGATTCTTTGTTGTTGAATGAGAAGTTGAACCATATCTCATTTACCGAGCAGCAAATGAATAAATCCATAGCAATACAGGATCATGATAAACAAAAGCGACACATCTTATGGCTGGTTGCCCTCTTCGTTGCCATCCTCTTGACTGGGCTGTTGTTCTATTTTCATCACATTCATCGTTATGACAAAATCATTAAGGACTTCAAGCAACAATCCGACAGCCAGTGCAATGACATGAACGCACTCAACCGCAATATAGAGAGACTGCAAATCCAGGACGGTCAACTCAAGCAATTCATCTCAACCCATCTCGAACTTATGAGTGAAATGATTGAAGCCTGCTATCACGCGCCACGCAATGTGCTAGCCAAGGAAATCCAGCGCATCGTGAGATTTCAGGACCAGAATAAGCATAGCTGGGAAAAACTTTATGATTATATCGATATAGAATTTAACAATATCATGACCGAGACACGCCGTAATTATCCTAAATTAACTGATCGAGACCTGCTGTTGCTGGCTTTAACATGTCTTGGATATTCCTGTGCCCAGATTGCCATCATCTTTGACTATGCCAATGCAACGACAATCAGCTCAAGCAGGCAAAGGCTTGCCAAAAAAATGGGATTGAATACCACACTCAAGGAATACATCGAGCAGTTCCAGATACACGAATGATTCTTCAGAAAGAATAATTAGGATGGCTTTTGTTATCCTTTAAAACGTTTCAATATTTTGGTGATTAAGAAATATGCATCTGTTACCCGTGCAAACACATTAAATATTTTTCCATCCTGAAAATGGATGCTAAGGCGAAAAAGCGCCACTCACCTTAGACAAATGTCTCCAACAGTCAAGCTTTCACTATCATCTTGATTTATCGCTGGCACCAATATTAATTTGTAAAAAGACAATGTTTTTTATCAATCGGAAATGGTGACATGAGTTCTCATCACCATCGACACTGTTTTCTCTGTTTTGACCCACTATTTTTGCCATGAAAAGCCATGAAAAAAGCCTGCATAAAAACCAAATTTATAATATACTGATAACCAATATATTATAACAGCATTGCATAACGATTAAATTTGTCATTTTAGGTGAAAAGACAGTAATTTTGTAAAAAAAAATTGTGTTGTTTTTCTAAATTTATTTATCATGAAACGTTTTGTATTTTTTATGTTATGTATTGTTGCTGCAAGCGGCATTTTTATGTTCGCAGATCGTCAACCCATTGTTATCCATAATGGAGGTGCAGTTGGTGATCATTCTAATCTGCCGCTTCCTGCTGACATACCTGATGTGTATTATGATGGCGACAACCAGCAGATCATTATCGACGGCTTGGGAGTGGTCACCTACTACGACGTTGGGATTGCCTCGGCGACCAACTGGACGGTCTATATCTCCACCCAGGTCAGCGGCTCCTATGGCACCATCGACATCTCCTCGCTTCCCGAGGGCGAGTACGTCATCACCATCGACAGCCCACTGGACAACACCTACGAAGGATACTTTGACATCATTTTTTTAAACACGAATGACAAGAATTAATACGAATTGCACTAATTCACAATAATACAACGCACAAAACATCATAAGTCACTAATTATTAATCATTTAATAAATATAATTGAGATTATGAAAAAGATTTTAGTTTTATTGTTGGCACTGCTGGGCATGTCCCAGATGATGTCCCAGGAATATCAGTATGTACCTTTTGTTCGTGAAGGCGTGAAATGGGCGTGCCGCAGCAACTACTTCAACCCGCAAAGTAAGTTCTACCTTGAGCTGAAAGGCGATACCGAGATCAACGGCAAGACCTACAAGGTGATGCACAAATACAGCGGGGAGGAGATTGATCGGGAGAACGATACCGTTCCTGTCTATCTGCGCGAGGAGGACAAGGTGGTTTATGGCATCGTTCCTGACGGGAAGACCTATGAGGATTGTCTTGTCGGATTTGACCGCGATGAGGGCATTCAGGAGAAAATCGCCGCCGGAGAGGAGTTTGTGCTGTATGACTTCAACGATTTCGAAGGGTTCATCAACCAATGGAACAACATTCCCTACGACATCCCCAAGGTGATTCCCGACATGACAACAGTGGGCGGCAGGCTGGCCAAGCGCTACATCTCAAAATGGGAATGGGATGATGAATTCTGCGCCATTGAAGGTATCGGTTATGACGGTCTCTATTATAATTGGTACACCCTTGGCAACCGCAATTACCTTTGTGTGCTGGACAGTGTCATCGAGAACGGACGGACCATCTACCGCTCAGAGCGTTTCAAGGGCGTGCGTCCCGGCCGGATGAACGAGGACCTGCTGCCCCTGACACGCGAAGGGGTGCAGTGGGTGAACGAGCGTGTCGTCATCGACCACGGCGTGATGACAAGCGAATACTACACCTATGAGTTCAGCGGCACAGACTTCCATGGCTACCCTGTCTGCTACATGTACACCGGTGAAAGCCTTGACATCGACCAGGCTGAGAAAGTGGCTCTCTTCCAGCACGGATCATACGAACAGGGGCGGTTCAGCTATCCCATGTATAACAACGTACCCTACAGCAAGGTGATAGAGCAGGGACGTGACATGATGCAAAGCCTGTGGCCCGAATACCGCTTTGCATCCACATGGGCAGATATCGAAATGACCAGCCCGGTGAACCACTATATCAGAGACCAGAAGGAGGTTTTCCTGAACAGGGCTAATTTCTTTGAGGTGGAGCCTCTGGAGATTGAGGGCTTCGTGTGCCGCCGCTATGCCCATGTTGACGAGCAGGGCGATGTGGTGTTCTATTATGTGGAGGGCATCGGCTTTGACAGCCGCGACATGGGAGACCTGCTCACGCCGTTCACGCGCAAGCCCGACCCCGATGCCGACTATCAGGAATACTGGGGCCTGAGCCACGTCGTACACGACGGCAAGATCATCTACAAGGGCATGCGCTACAACCCGGCCCTGTTCGAGAAACGCGGCGACGTGAACGGTGACGGCAACGTGACCATCGCCGACGTGAGTGCCCTGATTGACATGCTGATAGACGTGAATATCGGTGCAGGCGGCAGCAGCTACAGCTGTGACGTGAACGGTGACAGCAATGTTTCCATCGCCGACGTGAGCGCCCTGATTGACATGCTGCTCGTGCAGCCCTAGAGAAAGGACAAGCAATCGATCTATGCTTTATATTGGCGGGGCAGGGCTGAGTGATCCGCCCGCACCCGCAACGGTGCCTTGAGGCACAGTCAACATTTTTAAGCCCGACTGCGCCGGCTGGAGCGAAGCCCCCCTTCGCGAAGGCCGGCGTTTTCTTTATGCTCGCTTTTTATGCTCGCTTCGCGAGCAGGATAAAGGATAATGGTTAATGGTTAATGAGGCATCCGCATTTATGCTCGCTTCGCGAGCAGGATAAAGGATAATGGTTAATGGTTAAGGAGGCATCCGCATTCAACTTTCTAAACTACGAATTACACTAATTGAACATATTGGCTTCCGCACCACTGCAAGGCAACGACAGTGCCCAATGCCGAAGAAAACGCGTTCTTTGGTCAATATGACAAGGTGACGCTGTTTGTTCCCAACGAGGCGTTAGAAGGCTATCAGGCCCATGAGGAATGGGGCAAGTTCACCCACATTGTGCCGTTTATCGGTGCAGGCCCCGGTGACGTGAACGGAGACGGCAATATCACTATCGGCGACGTTACCAACCTGATTGACCAGTTGATTAACGGCGAGGAGATTCCCGCCTATTTTGACGTTAACGGTAACGGCTCGGTGACCATCGGCGACATCACCGCCATTATCGACATGCTGCTTGCAGGCAATCATTAAGATAGAAATGTGATATCGCTGATTCACTCTAAGAGGAATAGTTAGTTCCTAACTGTTGAGAATGTCGTTCAAGACGGGTCGAAGGATCCCCCATGGACGACATTTTGTTTGGGAAGAGATGCAATGTGTGTAACCGAATTGTCGGGAAAGGGTTGCAAGAGGATGGGATTTTGTGTACATTTGCGGCAAGCAAAAAAACGAAGCGCTATGACTAAAAGATTCATTTTCATGATATTCCTGGCGTGCACCTTGAGCGCGGCCGCTGGACATGCACTGATTGACGGGGCACTCAACAGCTCGGCCATTTATCCCGGCACGGTGCACACGTTCCAGGTATATATTCCCGACCAGTATGACGGCAAACGTCCTGCGGCGCTCTATGTAGGGCTTGACGGCGTGTTGTGCAATGCCCCGCAAGTGATGGACTCGCTCATCGCTGCCAAGAAGATGCCCGTGACCATCGGCGTGTTCCTGCAGCCCGGCATCATCAAGGACAAAGACGGCATGGTGCTGCGCTACAACCGCAGCTATGAGTTTGACTCTACTACGGGTACTTTTGCCGCATTTCTTGAGAAGGAAGTGTTGCCCGCCGTGGAGCAGATGACCACCGCGCGCGGCAAACCCATCCGCCTGTCGCCGCGGGCCCAGGACCGCATGATATTCGGCTTGAGCAGCGGCGGCATCGCCGCCTTTAATGCCGCGTGGCACCGCCCGGACCTGTTCGGCAAGGTGTTCACTGGTGTGGGCACATTTGTTGCGATGCGTGGCGGCAACGACCTTCAGGCCCTGGTGCGCAAGACCGAACCCCAACCCCTGCGCATTTTCATTCAAGACGGCAGCAACGATGTTTGGAACCCCTTGTTCGGTCACTGGTATGAAGGCAACCAGTTGATGTCGAGCGCCCTGCAGTTTGCGGGCTATGACGTGCAATGCGACTGGAGTGACGGCGGGCACAACGTGAAGCGCTCTACCGAGATTTTCGCCCAAGTGATGGAATGGATGTGGCGCGACTGGCCGGCAGCTCCCGCTGTGGGGCAAACACAAAACGATTTCCTGCAAGAGATACTCATCGAGGGCGATGAGGGATGGATCAGAGTGGCCGACGGCATGCCTGGCGACCCCGTGACACGCATCATCTATCCCGACCTAACCAATGTGGCGATGATTCCCACCACCCCCGGCAACACCGTGTGGCAATACCTGATGCAGGACGGAAAAATCACCTGCGGTGAGCCGTTCTACTGGCTGCACAATGACGACAGCCAGCCGCTGGACATCCAGACCATCACCTTTGACGGCAAAGGCAACCTGTGGGCCGTCACCGGTTTGGGCATTCAGATTTGTGACCAGAACGGACGCGTGCGGGCCATCCTGCGCCTGCCGCAAGGCTGCTCAACCGTCAACGACATCAACGTGAGCAATGGTTTTATCACCCTGGACACCGATGATGCCGTGTGGCAGCGCCGCCTGAACGTTGTCGCCCCCAGTCTGGGCAACCGTCCTGAGAGTCAGGGGCAGGGATAATTCTTTTTTGGCTTTAGGTGGTAGGGGGCTTTAGGGACCTTTGAATGGTTTAGACCTTAGAGGGTTTTGGGATTATAAAAAACCATAAACTGGATGGCAGAAACCTGTAACCTAAAACTTTTTATTATATTTGCGGTTTGATTCAATATGCTAGGACCCATGATGCAGAACAGTAACATAACGCCCGAAATGGAAGACCGCATGGTTGATGAGGCCTACCAGAACTTGTTAAACATCTATCTATCAAGCAATCATCGCAAGAAGGTGGAAATCATTGACAGGGCCTTCAAGTTTGCGCGCGACGCCCATAAAGGCATCCGCCGCCGCAGCGGTGAGCCCTACATCATGCACCCCATTGCCGTGGCCACCATCGTCATCCAGGAAATTGGTCTTGGCTCGACGAGCATCAGTGCAGCCTTGCTGCACGATGTGGTCGAAGACACCGACTATACCGTCGAGGACATCGAGGCGTTGTTCGGCCACAAGATTGCCCGCATCGTGGACGGCCTGACCAAGATTTCAGGCGGCATTTTCGGTGACCAGGCGTCGTTGCAGGCCGAGAACTTCCGCAAACTGCTGCTCACCATGAGTGAGGACGTGCGCGTTGTCCTCATCAAGATGGCCGACCGCCTGCACAACATGCGCACACTGCAGTCGATGCCCGCCAACAAGCAGTACAAGATTGCCGGCGAGACACTCTATATTTATGCCCCGTTGGCACACCGGTTGGGACTGTATGCCATCAAGACCGAACTCGAGGACCTGAGTTTCAAGTACAACCACCCCACCGAGTACCAGCGCATCCGTTCGCTGGTTGATGCGAGCGAGGAGCGGCGCAACGAACTGTTCGCCCGTTTCTCGGCCCCCATCAGGGAGCGTCTCGACAACATGGGACTGAAATATGAGTTCTCGGTCCGCGTCAAGTCCTGCTTCTCGATTTGGAACAAGATGCAGACCAAGCGCATCCCGTTCAAGGAAGTATATGACCTGTATGCGGCACGCATCGTGTTTGAATGCGACAACGAGAACGCCGAGAAACGCATCTGCTGGAACATCTATAACGAGATTACCGAAGTTTATACCAAGCATCCCGACCGCGTGCGTGACTGGTTGACCACCCCCAAGGTCAACAAGTATCAGGCTCTGCATGTCACCGTGATGGGCCCTGATGGCGACTGGGTAGAGGTGCAGATTCGCAGCCGCAGGATGGACGACATCGCCGAGCGTGGATTTGCAGCCCACTGGAAATACAAAATCGGTGAAGGCGAAGAGGAGGAAGAACTCACCATGTGGCTGAGCACCCTCACCGACATCCTCAAGGAACCGGAGCCCAATGCCATCGATTTTCTCGACACGTTAAAGCTCAACCTGTATGCCAACGAGATTATCGTCTTCACTCCCAAAGGCGAGACCATTACCCTGCCCAACGGAGCTACGGTCCTTGACCTGGCCTTCAGCCTGCACACCGACCTGGGCACCCACTGCATTGCCGGCAAGGTGAACCACAAGCTCAGGCCGCTGTCCTACAAGATGGCCAGCGGTGACCAAGTAGAGATTCTCACCAGCAACTCCCAGACGCCTAAACCCGAATGGGAAAAGCTTCTCGTTACCGCCAAAGGCAAGACGCGATTGCGTGCCGCTCTGCGCCACAAAAAAAGGATTACCGTTGAAGAGGGCGAACGCCGCTTCATGGAGTTTCTCGAGGCCCATGGCCTGAAGATGACCAACGAATTGCTCTCGTTGTGCATCTCAAGGCAATATGCCAACAACAAGGAGGAGCTGTTCTACCGCATCGGCAGCGACGAAATCACCCTCAACGAGGAAATGTTCGCCACCAAAGAGACAGGTTCCCGTTTCAACTGGTGGAAACGCAACCCATTCAAGGGCGGCAACAAGGAAGAAGCCAAAACCGAGACGACCGAAACTAAGGACAACGTCATCGACACCAAGGCCATTTACCATCTCACCACCCGCGACGGCAAGAGCAATTATACCATCGCGTCATGCTGCAATCCCATCCCAGGAGACGATGTTGTGGGTTTCCTGACCAAGACCAATGCTGTGGTTGTCCATAAGATGGACTGCCCGACCCTGGCACGACTCAAAGCCAGCCAGGGTTCCCGACTGTTGCAGACGCAATGGGAGGACCGCGGTGACCGTTTTGAGGCATCTATCCACATCGAGGGCATTGACCAAAAAGGCATACTGCAGTCCATCGTCAACATCATCTCCACCAACATGCAGATCAACATGAAACGCATGAATGTCACCGCCGATCAGGGTGTGTTCAGCTGCGACCTGGATGTATTTATCACCGACGCATCGGTTGTCACCAACCTGTGCAAGGAAATCAAGAAAGTCAAGGGTGTGAACTCGGCAGCCAGGGCCAACTGATGCCGGGTTTACATGACAAAGGCATCATGCCGACAATATACTGAAAACCGCTAAGACAAGATGAAAAAGAGTAATAATCTGATAATAACCATTTTGCTGGTACTGTCAATCATACTGATTTCCACGGCATTGTTCTTTTGTCGCGATAGCTACCACACCTATAGCTTTGAAGTGGGCAAGCCCTGGCTGCATCCGCGGTTAGAAGCCAGTTTCCAGTTCGACATCGAGCTTGACGAGGAAACCGCCAAACACATTACCGATAGCGTTCACCAGAACTTTGCCAAAATCTACGCCCTCAATGTCAAGAAGGGTGAGCAGCAGCAGGCACTGTTATCCCGAACTCTGGCGGGACGCCCCGGCTCACAAGCCCTGCTCGCGGCTGTGGCACAGCTCTACAACGACGGCATCGTTGACAACGAAGCGGCCAACGACATACGCGCCGGCAAGCAGCTGCGCTTCCTCGTCGGCAACAACCAGCTGCAGGTGGTGGATGCCACCAACATGAAGACCGTGCGTCAGGCCTACGCGTGGCTAACCGATTCCATGAAAGGCAACGCCGCCATTCAGGAAGCCCTCAAGGCCGTTGATATCAGCAACTATCTGGTGCCCAACATGATGGTCAACCAAGAGGAAAACGACAAATGGCTGAACGAGGACCTGCGCAATGCCCTGCGGTCGCCCGGCACAGTACAGGCCGGCGAGGCCATCATTTCCAAGGGTGAAATCGTCACACCCAAGAAGGCTTCGGCCATCGAGAGCTATCAGAACGAGATGGAACGCCGCAACAATCAGCGCAATGCCGACGAGATGACCAGCCTGTTGGGACAGATATTGATTGTCGCCACAATGATGCTTGCGTTCTATTTCTTCATGAAGCGTTTGCGCAATCAAGTGTTCAGCAGCACAAGACGCATGGTGTTCCTCATCACGCTCATCACCGTGTTTGTCATCGCCGTGTTCCTGTGTGTCAAGTTCAAGTACAGCCTGCTCTATGTCATCCCCTTTGCACTGGTACCGGTGATTGTGTCGTCATTCTTTGACGATCACACTTCGTTCTTCTCCCACATCGTCACGGTGCTCATCAGTTCGCTCGTTGCCAGCAGCCATCAGGCCGAGTTCATCATCATGCAGTTCCTGGCGGGCATCATTGCCATCGTGTCGGTCAAGGAGCTGACCAAGCGCCGCCAACTGGTGCAGTGTGCGGCCTCCATCTTCCTGGCCTATTGCGTCACCTACATCGCCATGACCTTGATTACCGAGGGCGACTACAACAAGATAGACAATTACTACTTCAGATACTTCCTGATCAACTGCGCGCTCTTGTCGTTTGCACTCTTGATCATTCCCGTCATCGAGAAGGCCTTCGGGTTCACGTCATCGATGACACTTATGGAGCTGTCTGACATCAACAATCCCTTGCTGCGTCAACTCTCCACCAACTGCCCCGGCACCTTCCAGCACTCGCTGCAGGTGGCCAACCTGGGCGGCGAGGCGGCACTGAAGATTGGCGCCAACATGCAGCTAGTGCGCGCCGGTGCCCTCTATCACGACATCGGCAAGACCAAGAATCCCGCCTTCTTCACCGAAAACCAGATTGGCGAGAATCCGCATGACCACCTCGTGCGGCCCGAGGACAGCGCCAAGATTGTCATCGACCATGTTGCCAACGGCTTGAAACTGGCCGAGGAGGCCGGTCTGCCCAAGGTCATCAAGGACCTCATTGCCCAGCATCATGGCAAGGGCATCACCCGTTACTTCTACTATAAGGCCCGCGAAGCCCGCCCCGACGAGGAGGTGGATCCCGCTCCCTTTACCTATCCCGGCCCCAACCCGCAGACCAAGGAGGCCGCCATCCTGATGATGGCCGACGCCTGCGAAGCCGCAACCAAGAGCATGAGCGACCACAGCGAGGAAGCCATTGCCGCCATGGTGGGCAAAATCATCGACGGCCAGGTCGCCGACGGGCTGTTGCGTGAGACGCCCATCAGCTTCCGCGACGTGGAAACCGTCAAGAAGCTATTTGTCGAGCGACTGCGCACTGCCTATCATGTGAGGGTGTCCTATCCCAGCGACATCAAGCCCGACGAGAGCAAGGATGCCGCCGCTACTCCCCCGCCCCACAACGGCCCGAAGGATTCAACACCTAATTAATCACGCCGGCGAGGCAATAAAACGGCACAATTTGGTGTTTATATAATAGAATCAAGTTTCTAAAGTAGCTTCGCCACTTTGTAAACTTAAGTTTAAAGGATAAAGGTTAATGGTTAAAGAGCGGAGCATCGACTTGAGTTTCCTATCCAGAACTCAGAAGTGGATTGTCATTAAACCTTAACCGTTAATCATTAAGCAGTTTGCAAGTAGTTTACTTGCAAACTCATGTAATAGAGAACACAAGACAGACCATTCATGGTAATACATACCATATTACTCATTGCCGGCATCATCTGCCTGGTTGCTGCCATCGTGCTGGTGCTGTGGCCACGTTGGGTGGCTGCCGTTCCTGCCTTCCTGGGGCTGGTGCTCATGCACTACAGCTACTATATTGACGTCAAGACGATGACGTTCATCTTCTGGGGCCTGGCGGCACTCATCACCGTGGGATTGTTCTACCTCTCGCCCAAAGGCGAGCCCGACGGCCAGCGTGCCAGCAACCTGTATGTGGGCCTCGGCGCCATGGCAGGAGGCATGCTCGGCATCCTGCTTGCTCCGCGCGTCATGGTGCTCGGCGTCATTCTGGGGGCCGCCATGGGGCAACTGGCCTACAGCCGCACCCCCGCCGGCAAATGGATGCTCAACCCGTCAAGCATGTTCTGGCGCTATTTCCTGGCCAAGTGCCTGCCGGCAATTGTGGCGGTGGCTATTGTGTGTATCGCTGTGATGGGAGTGGTTATCGACTGAAAAACTGAGACACATGAAACGATTCAAATACATACTCGCTCTTGCCATTGCCGTTGGGACGATGGCCATGGGATGGGCACAGCAGCTGCCCGAGCGCACCCCGCCCGGCAAGTTCTCCATCAACAAGGTGGACTTTGACCACGTCAAGAAGGTAATCGAGGACCCCAAAAACGCCTACTATTACCCCAAGCTCATGAAGGCCTATAACAGCAACGACACCACGCTGTCGATCGAGGCCTGGCGCAACCTGTACTACGGTTACACCTATCAGGAGGACTACAACCCCTTCCGCGAGAGCGTTTACAGCAACGTGGTCGAGCAGCTCTACTACAAGCAGCCCCACTCCCGTGCCGAGTGTGACAGCATCGAGAAGTATGCCGAGTTGTCGCTCAACGACAACATGTTCGACTTGAACCAGATGAATTTCTACATCTATGTCCTCAAGGAGAAGAAGAAGCATGCCCGCGCTGCCGTGTGCCAATACCGCCTCGACCGCCTCATTGCCGCCATCATGTCGAGCGGCAGGGGAACCAAGGAAGAGCCCTGGGTTGTCATCGCCCCCGAGCACGAGTACAACATCATCAACTTCCTGGGATTTGTCGCTACCGACCATGAGACGCTCGACGGCGGCATCGACTACATCAAGGTCCAACCCGTTGCCGGCAAGAATACCGAGGGCTTCTACTTCGACATCTCACGCATGATGCAGATCGCCGCCCTCAAGTTCCCCGACATCTAAAGTCCTGGGGTCGTTGCCTATTGGATGAAACTAAATTGGCATGAAACGGTTGCCGCTGGTCATATTGATATTAGCAGCAGTGCTTGTGGCGGTGGTCACGGGGTGCAGTGGTGCGCACCGCTATGATGCGCGGCTCGTGGCGGCCGACAGCCTCATGCAGCCTGCCCCTGACAGCGCCCTGGCGCTCATCGAGGCATTGCCCATCGACAGCCTGACCGATGAGGGCGACCGTGCCTACCGTGACCTGCTGCTCACGCAGTCCCGCTACCGCTGCTACATCACGGCCACCAGCGACAGCGGCATCAACCGCGCCCTCAGTTACTACCGCGCTCATGCCCGTGAGCGCGAAAAACTTACCCGCGCTTTCATCTACAAGGGTGCCGTCATGGAGGAATTGGGCCACCCCGACAGCGCCATGTACTACTACAAGCATGCCGAAGCCACCGCCGCCCCTGACGACTACTTCAACCTGGGCTACAGCAAATTGCGTATTGCAGAACTTTATCAGATTCAATTGTCTCAGGATTCAGCGGCGATTATGAGATTGAAACAGGCAATTGAAGATTTCGAAATCTTGAGAGACACCAATTACCTGATTGTTGCTAATGGCATGTTGGGGGCAATCATAGGAACCCGATGCCCGGATTCGGCAAAACACTATCTGACAAACGCCATCAACCTGTCACAACAATTCAAGCCTTCTCTGCAATACACCTATAAGTCTAAACTTGCCGGAATCTATGTAAACGACGGCAATTACCTTAAAGCCAATGAGTTGGCTATGGATGTAATGAGAAACGGCAGAAAAGAGAGCCAGGATTTTCAGTATTACTTTTATGCTGCATTGTCTTTCGTTAAACTGAACAGGATGGACTCTGCCAAATATATACTTGATATTAGTCCCCAACCTGTTTCTCTGGTGGACAGCATGAACCATTACGATCTTTTGGCCGAAATGGCACTCGCACAAAACGACAATGAAAAATATGGCTATTATCTAGCTCGTTCCAAGGATATTACATCAAGAATCCTTGTTTCAAAGAAAGAAAAAGTATTGACACGGTCTGAAATCGGTTTTGATGTAAAGCAACTAGAGACTATCAGGGATCATTCATTCAAACGCATCAAGATTCTCGCTCTATTTCTCTCTTTCTCAATCTTATTGTTTATTTTACTGGCGGCCATTTTTAAGACTAAACAAAAAAACTATAGGAATGAGATAGCACAGATAAGGCAGGAATTGGAAAAGACTATCAAAGATTTAGGAGAAGAACAAAAACAATCCAATAATGTGTCTGAACTTGTCAGGTACCGCATCAGCGCACTTAACGAGCTTTATCAGGATGTGAGGGTCAGAATCGCAGATAACCCTAAAACAAAAAAAATTATCCCCCTTTCTCATTTGTTCAAATTGATGAATGAACGGAACGAGATTCTCGACATTGAATTGAGCGACTCTTTCTGGAGAAAAATGAAGCTGTCGGTAGATGGCGAATTCAACGGCATCGTATCATATGTCGAAAAACACTATCCAAAACTCACCGAGCAGGAAATGCAGCTGTTCTGTTTGATTTGCGCAGACATTTCTCCGCAGATCATCAAACTGTGTATGAATTATACTAACGCAAAAACCGTAAGCAATTACAGGAAAAAACTCATCAGGAAGATGACAGGACAGGACATGTCTTTTGACGAGTTTGTTGACCAATATCGGCAAAAAAGGATGGATTGACCTTCACGTTTACCCTCTCTCAGGAGGTGATGACCAACAAGATTTTGCAAAATACTCATAATCAGGCATCTAAGTCAAGAAATGATGACCTGATTTTTTTGTCACTTATGACGGGAATTAAGTAATTTTGCAAACTTTAATTCATAAATCTATTAAAATCAAAACACATGAAAAAGATTACCTTTTGTTTTTTATTCTTTACTGTCGGTTTCTTTCTGATGGCTGATGAGTCCTATCAAATCAGAATTGAACAACCGACGGGTGGCACCCACGGCAATCTGCCCATGCCGGCCGATGAGCCTGATGTGTATCACAACATCACCGCGCAGGAAATCATCATCGACGGGCCGGGAGCCGTCAGCTACTATGACGTGGAGATTTTCTCAGCGACCAACTGGTACATCTATGTCTCCACCCAGGTCAGCGGTTCATACGACACCATCGACATCTCATCGCTCCCCCAGGGCGAGTACGTCATCACCATCGACTCCCCAACAGGCAACTCCTTCGAGGGATACTTCGAAACTTACTGATGATCGATATTATCCCTCAATTCCAATCCATTATAAACAATTAAAAATTTATTCATTATGTTAAAATTCAAGTTCTTGGCAGCACTGATCTGCCTGTTGGCAACCGCCAACCACATGAGTGCTCAACTCATTATCCGCAACAATGGCCATGTTGAAATCGGCACAGACCCGTTCAATTGAGATTGAAGCTAGTGGAACGGTCACACTTTCAGACGGTTTTTCGGTTGAAAAAGGTGCCACGTTTGCAGTCTATCCGTCAAGTTTCTGATAAGTAAATTTGGAAATGACGTTTAAGTTCAATATTTTTGCAATAAATTCAACAACAAAAATGTAAAACGATGAAAAAGAATATTGTTTTTATAGCGTTTTCTGTTATTGTTCTTTTCCAGGCCATGGCTCAGGATTATGAATATGTTCCCTTCGTTCGTGAAGGCGTCAAATGGGTGTACTACTACGATTTTCCTTTTGATAATAGTTATATTGCTTCTGGCAAGCATTATTATACGCTAGAAATAAAAGGTGATACCATTTTAAATAATAAATGTTATAAAAAGGTCCACCTGTATCAGGGTGGTGCCATTAATACCGAAAACGACACTATTCCAGTTTTTTTGCGTGAAGAGAACAAGATTGTATATGGAATCATCCCTGATGAAAAAAGGTATTGGGAGTGCCCCATCGGTATAGGCACTATGGTTAATCTTCCAGATTTTATATCAGCAGTAGAGACAGGTATCGAGTTTGTTCTATATGATTTCAATGACCCGGAAACTTTTTATAATAATATTCATATGTCAGATTTCATGTTCCAGCAGCAGTATCATTATATGTATGCTGATACCGTCACCATTGGTGATCATTTGAGTAAAAGACATGTACTTAGTCTGGAGAAAGGTGATGGCGAATATTTTGGCGATGAATTTATTATTGAAGGAATCGGATATGTAGGAGATTCCCCTGGAACCCCTGTTAATTATTTCTACGCACTTACAACAGGTATGACCCAGGTCATCTATAAACTGAGTCATGTCATTGAAAACAACGAAATCGTCTATAAAGGAATTCATTATGATCCCGATAACATGACAGGCATCAATGAGGTGGTAGTTGACCAGCGGGGACACTGTCAGGATCCCAACTACTACAACATGATGGGCCAGCCAGTAGGCAAGGAGGTGCCGACCACGCCCGGCATCTATATCCACCAGGGCAAGAAAATTTGTGTAAGCCCAATGCCATGATGCTTGCAACGGTGCCTTGAGGCACAGTCAACATTTTTAAGCCCGACTGCGCCGGCTGGAGCGAAGCCCCCCTTCGCGAAGACCGGCGCAGTTTCTTTATGCTCGCTTTTTATGCTCGCTTCGCGAGCAGGATAAAGGATAATGGTTAATGGTTAATGAGGCATCCGCACTCAACTTTCTAAACTACGAATTACACTAATTGAACATATGGCGGTATGTCATAATTCAATGGCTGGAACTATAATCGCCCTGCGGGCGAGAAATTAATCAAATTAAATCATTGCTGTCCACTAAAAATTTGAATTAGATATTTTGTCGATAATTGGATTTTATAAAAGGCTCAAAATCAATCATGTTTTTAATCAAGTTCCTCAGAATCAATCGGTTTGTGATTTCAAATCCGTTCGGTCTAAATGTAACTATAAACCATTGATTTTCAATAAACTACAACAAAAATCGCCAATTTTAAGTGGACACTTATGAAATTAAATATAAAATTATTATAAATTTGCTCAATTTCCCGTGCGATAGCACGGTTATCTTACCGAATGGCAATTATGACACAGCCTCATTCGTTTCATTCGCGTAATTCGCCGTTAAAAAGAAAGAAGGCGGATGCACCTAATGCCTAACGCCTAATGCCTAACGCCTAAAGCCTAATTGCTTTTTCACATTGACATGGCATGGCCCAGTGCGCTACCTTTGCACCAAAGACAACCAATGTGCTTTTAATGATTCTTTAACAATTCCGCACGCCCCTGCAATCATTGTCACACATTAATAAGCTTTTGGAAATTAGCGTTTTATGACTCTGCTCTTAAAATCGCCTAATTGCTTTTTGGCGGGGAAAAACGTTGCGGTGTGGAGGAATTTGATTATATTTGCAGCCTAAATGCGCTTAGCCTTATGATGAAAGATAACCTGATCAAGATTTATGAGCGCAGCTTCATCGACAACTGGGAGCTGCCTGCATTGACCGACTATAACACCGGCGAAAAACTGACCTATGGCGACTTTGCCCGCAACATTGCCAAGTTGCACATGCTGTTTGAGAACAGCGGCGTGAAACAGGGCGACCGCATCGCCCTCATCGGCAAGAATATCCCCAACTGGGTGACCGTGTTCATGGGCACCATCACCTATGGAGCCGTCATCGTTCCCATCCTGCAGGAGTTCAATCCTGCCGATGCCCAGCACATCATCAACCACAGCGAGGCCACAATGCTCTTCATCAGCAAGTCGATCTGGGAAAACCTGGAGTTTGACAAGATGCCTCGTGTGCGGGCAGCTTTCCAGCTTGAGGACATGAAGATGCTGGCCGAGCAGGAGGGCGAGAACACCGGTGAAGCATTCGCCGCGCTCGAGACGAAATTCAACGAACGCTTTCCCAACGGTTTCTACCGCAACGATATCCACTATGCCGACGTACCCAACGATGCGCTGGTCGAGATCAACTACACATCGGGCACCACGGGCTTCAGCAAGGGCGTGATGCTCACCGCCAACAACCTGGCAGGCAATCTCGTGTATGGCATCAACTCGGGCCTGCACTTCAAGGGCTCCAGGGATTTGGCATTCCTGCCGCTGGCCCATGCCTTCGGGTGCGCATTCGACATGCTCACACCGCTGGCCGTGGGAGGCCACATCACGCTGCTGGGCCGCATCCCCTCGCCCAAAATCCTGGTCAAGGCCATGGCCGAGATTAAGCCCAATGTGGTATTCACCGTTCCCCTGGTGCTGGAGAAGATTTACAGCAAGATGATTGTGCCCATGATCAGCAAGGGTGCCTTGCGATGGGCGCTGGCAGTGCCTTACCTCGACAAGCGCATCTATGGCCAGATACGCAACAAACTGATTGAAGCCTTTGGTGGAGAGTTTGAAGAGGTGATTGTGGGCGGAGCCCCGTTCAATGCCGAGGTTGAGGATTTCCTCTACAAAATCAAGTTCCCGTTCACCGTGGGTTACGGCATGACCGAGTGCGGCCCGCTGGTGAGCCATGCTCCCTGGCGCGAGTTCGTGCCGCACAGCGCCGGCCGCATCCTGCCCGGCATCATGGAGTGCAAAATCCTGAGCGATGACCCCGAGAACATTCCCGGCGAAATCTGCGTGCGCGGCGAGAACGTGATGCAGGGCTACTTCCATAACACCGAAGCCACCGACAAGGTGCTGCATGAGGACGGATGGCTGCACACAGGCGATATGGGTACGCTAAATGCCGATGGCACATTATTTATAAGGGGAAGGTTAAAAACCATGCTGCTGAGCTCCAGCGGCCAGAACATCTATCCCGAGGAAATCGAGGCGAAACTCAACAACATGCTCTATGTGAGCGAGAGTCTCGTCGTCATGCGCGAGGGCAAACTCGTAGCACTCGTCTATCCCGACTACGATGCCATGGATCAGCTCGGCGTCACCCGCGACAAGCTGCCCGACCTGATGGAGGAGATACGCACCGAGCTCAACAAACTCGTGGCACCATATGAGCGAATCGCCAAAATCCAGTTGATGGCTACCGAGTTTGACAAAACGCCCAAACGGAGCATCAAACGCTACCTGTACAGCAACTGATTTAGCAGCCAAAAATGGCGGAATCATGAGACAGTATATACATACTTAACAAAATTTAACGGATGCCCACAAAAGGGCATTCGTTGTTTTATTTGATTGTTTTTCAGCTGATTACGAATAGGATTTTCCGTTCCCTGAAAACTGGCGATAAAAAAATATGCAAAAAAAAATGGGAAAAACGCTTGCAGGTGAAAAAATTGATATAATTTTGCCCCCGATTTTAACAAACGAAATTAATTGTTTTATTATTTAAAAGTACAAAAAAAATGAAGAAGTTAGTTTTGGCTCTTGCCGTTATCGCTAGCGTTAGCATGATTTCCTGCACCAACAACAACACCGAGGCTACCGCTGAGGAGGCTGTTGACACCACCGTTGTGGAAGAGGCTCCCGTTGACACCGTTGTTGCTGACAGCACCGTTGCTGCTCCCGCTGAGGAGGCTGCTGCTCCCGCTGAGGAGGCTGCTCCTGCTGAGGCTCCCGCTGAGGCTCCCGCCGAGTAAGCAAGAGATCTTACAACAAGAACGTTTGAAGCTGTTCCCGCCGTTAGGCTCGAGCAGCTTTTTTTGTGTCCAACAGGCAAAACAAATCACCCTATAGCAGCTACAGAAGCCATAGAAGCTATAGGGTGAAATGTATAATTTGTTGCCTGGTTTAGGACAGGGGGCCTTTACAGGTTGTCTTTCTCGATATCCTTGAAGTAGCGGTAGGTGCTCACCTTGAGTTCATCGACGGCGGCCTCGTCGGCGATGATGATGGCATGGGGATGCATCTGCAAGGCGCTTAGGGTGCACATGTGGGACACACCGCCCTCGATGGCCTGCTGCAGGGCGCGGGCCTTGCCGTGGCCGTTGACGATGATCATCACCTCACGGGCATCCATCACAGTGCCGACACCGACTGTGAGTGCCGTCTTGGGCACCTTGTTCAGGTCACCGTCAAAGAAGCGGCTGTTGGCGATGATGGTGTCCTGGGTGAGCGTCTTCTGTCGCGTGCGTGACGTGAGCGATGAGCCAGGCTCGTTGAATGCGATGTGGCCGTCGGGGCCTACACCACCCATAAACAGGTCGATGCCTCCTGCAGCCTGAATGCGCGCTTCATAGTCGGCACACTCCTTCACCAGGTCGGGAGCGTTGCCGTTGAGGATATTGACGTTTTCGGGCTTGATGTCGATGTGTGAGAAGAAGTTGTTCCACATGAACGAGTGGTAACTCTCGGGGTGCTCCTCGGGCAAGTTGCAATACTCGTCCATATTGAAAGTGATGACATGCTGGAACGATACCTTACCAGCCTTGTTGAGAGCTATGAGCTCACGATACATGCCCAGCGGAGAACTACCTGTGGGGCAACCTAACTTAAACGGTTTGTCGGCAGTAGGATTTGCATCGTTGATGCGCTTTGCCACAAAATTTGCAGCCCACTTTGACACACTCTCATAGTCAGGTTCGATAATCAGTCTCATACTTGTTGATTTAGGTTGTTATATATATAATAGATGTGGCAAAGTTACTTCTTTTCTACAAAATCTCAATAAAAAAGTTGTAACTTTAGTTCACTGTTGCCCGTGCAAGATAGGCGTCGCCTCAACAATAGCAAATAAATTTGCTATTGTCTTCGGCTTGCACTATCTTTGCACCCAAAATCAACAAAAAATACACATGTATAATAAGCGACCACTCATCCTCATCAGCAACGATGACGGCTACACCTACAACGGCATCAAGTCGCTCATCAAGGTGGCTCGCACGCTGGGCGATGTGTTTGTTGTTGCACCTGCAGTGCACCAAAGCGGCATGGCGAGTGCCATCACGTTTGTCCATCCGGTGCGCACTACCAAGGTGGCAAGCGAACCAGGCTATACTGCTTATCTTGCTACCGGCACACCTGCCGACTGCGTGAAGCTAGCCCTGAGCCAACTCATGGCCGACAACATGCCCGACATTGTGCTTGCCGGCATCAACCACGGTTACAACAGCGGGTTGAACACGCTGTACAGCGGCACGATGGCGTGCGCCTTTGAGGGCATCCTGCACGGCGTGCCCAGCGTTGCATTCTCATACGGTGACTACAGTGCCGACGCCGACACGAGCGTGTGTGAGGAAGTGGTTAGGCATGTGACCGAGCGCGTGCTCAAGGGCGGATTGCCCAAGGACGTGTGCCTGAACGTGAACATACCGAAGGTCGAAGACGGCTTCAAGGGCATGAAGGTCACCACAGGCGATATGGGCCGCTGGGTTAACGAGTGGGAGCACCGGGTGGATCCCACGGGCCGGGATTACTACTGGCTGACCGGCGAATTTGAGATTGCCGACAAGAACGAAGGCTTGACCGACTACTACTGGCTGCAACGGGATTATGTGACCGTCACGCCGACCCATGTGGACCAAACCGATCACGCGTCGATGTCCCAAATTGAGCAACTGCTGTTTTAATCACTCCATGGGCCCCGCCCATTTGACTTTGACAAATCAACTATAAACCATATAACGACGAAAACAATCACATGGAACGAAGAGTAAGAGTTCGCTTTGCGCCCTCCCCCACGGGTCCGCTGCACATCGGCGGCGTGCGCACGGCGTTGTATAATTACCTGTTTGCCCGCCAACATGGCGGCGACATGATTCTGCGCATCGAGGACACCGACAGCACCCGCTTTGTGCCCGGTGCCGAGGAATATATCAACGAGGCCCTGCAGTGGCTGGGCATCGGCATTGACGAGGGCGTTCACGAGGGTGGTAACTACGGCCCCTACAAGCAGAGTGAGCGTCGCGATCTGTATCGCAAGTACACGCAACAGCTGATTGATGCCGGCAAGGCATACTACGCCTTTGATACCCCCGAGGAACTGGAAGCCAAACGTCAGGAGATCAAAAATTTCCAGTATGATGCCCGCACCCGCGGCATGATGCGCAACTCACTGTCCCTGCCGGCCGACGAGGTGAAAGCCCTCATGGACAAAGGCGAGAAATGGGTGGTGCGCTTCCGCATCGAGCCCGATCAGGACGTCGTGGTCCATGACCTGTTGCGCGGCGACGTGACCATCAACTCGTCAATTCTCGACGACAAGGTGCTCTACAAAAGTGCCGACGACCTGCCCACCTATCATCTTGCCAACATCGTGGATGACCACCTGATGGAAGTATCTCACGTCATTCGCGGCGAGGAGTGGCTCCCCAGTGCTCCGCTGCACGTGCTGCTTTACAAGGCCTTCGGTTGGGAAGACTCTATGCCTGCATTTGTCCACCTGCCATTGCTGCTCAAGCCTGACGGCAAGGGCAAGCTGAGCAAGCGCGACGGCGACCGTCTGGGCTTCCCCGTGTTCCCCCTCGACTGGAATGACCCCAAGAGCGGCGAGCGCTCCAGCGGCTATCGCGAGGCCGGCTATCTGCCCCAAGCCGTAGTCAACTTCCTGGCCCTGCTGGGATGGAACCCCGGTGACGACCGCGAAATCTTCTCGATGGAAGAACTTATCAAGGAATTCTCTATCGACCACTGTTCCCGCAAGGGTGCCAAGTTTGACTTTGAGAAGGGCAAATGGTTCAACCACGAGTACATCATGAACATGCCCGACAGCGAGTTGGCCGAGTTGTTCAAGCCCGTGCTGGAACAGCATGGCGTGAATGTGGCCGACTACAGTGACGAGTACATCACCAGCGTGGTGGCACTGGTCAAGAGCCGCGCCAACTTCATCAACGTCCTGTGGGAACAAGCCAGTTTCTTCTTCCAGCGTCCCACCAGCTACAGTGAGAAGGACATCCGCAAACGTTGGAAGCCCGAGACTCCCGAGCTGATGAGACAGCTTGCAGGTCTGCTCGACAATGCCGACATGGAAGATGTCGAAGACTGTGAGAACCTAGTCATGAACTGGATTGACAATAACGGCTATCACAAGGGCAACGTGATGAACGCATTCCGCCTAACCGTCGTGGGCGAATGCCGTGGGCCGCACATGTTTGAAATCACCCGACTGCTGGGCCGCGAGGAAACACTTGCTCGCCTCGAAGCCGGTATCAAGAATATCCAGCTGCCTGCCGATGCCTAAATGGCTTTGTGCCATATTGACTCTACTATTCTTCATTCCGCCTCTTGTTGCACAGGAGGTGGAATGGAGTGTTGACGCGAGCATGCTCATCAACAACCGCGAGGGCGGCGACAAATACACGCCCGACGGGACCATCCTGTTCACGCGCCTAGCGCCTGAATTGGGTGTGTCTATGCTAGACGGAGAGCATGAACTCAAAGGCGGCGCCGTGTGGTATCAGCCCATGATTGACGACATGACCGGCTACAAGGTGCTGCCCACACTCTATTATCGCTACAACCATCGCAGCGGCTTGCATGTGACCGCCGGACTGATGCCCCGCTCGCTGATGGTGGAGCGAGTTCCGCGTTACATGTGGAGCGACTCGCTCAACTATGTGCAACCCAACATACGAGGCGTCATGGCTCAACTCATCAAGCCCACGGGCTATTTCGAAATGGCCATAGACTGGCGCCAGATGCAGACCGAGCATCAGCGTGAGGCCTTTACAGCCATGTTAAATACCGACTGGCGGCTGAGAGGTCCGCTCAGGCTTGAAGGGCACATGCAGTACAACCACCTGGCGATGTCAAGCGTCCACGACAGCGACCAGCATGTCAACGACGACCTGCTCATCAATCCCATGCTGGCCCTTGACCTGTCGCACCGCACTGTACTCGACTCGCTGCGGATGTCGGCAGGAGCCATCTTTGCACTGGAGCGCGACCGTGGCGACATGCATTGGCACGACCATGTCGGGTTCATTGCCACAGCGACCGCCCGCTGGCGCTGGCTGCAGGTGGATGAGACTTTTTATACCGGCGAAGACCTGATGCCGCTATTCCCCAAGTTGGGCGTTGAACTGAATCTGGGCGACCCCTACTACCGCCATGAAGCATACAGCCGCACCGACATCATTTTCCACATCGTGAGCAACCGATTTGTGAATTTGACAGGTTCGCTGGTACTTCACGCTTCGAGCGAGAAGTCAGGCTTCTGGCAACAGATGACCTGCCGTTTCTATATTGACGACCTGCTGTGGAAGCGTCGCCATGACCGCGACTACCTGCGTAGCAGGCGCCTGCGCAACCTTTATTAATGACCAAGACAAAAACAGAATAGAGAGAGATGGATCCGATTTATAACCTGGGCGTAGCAGCCTATCGCAACAGCGTGAAATTTGCCGCTGCTGCCATGCGCAACCCCAAAGCCAAACTCCTGCTGCGAGGGCAACGACGTTGTTTCCGCACCCTGCAGCGCAAACTTGACCCTGCAGGCGGCTACATCTGGATTCATGCCTCATCGCTGGGCGAGTTTGAGCAAGGTCGTCCCTTGATTGAGATGATCAAGCGTAACCAGCCCGATGCCCGCATCCTGCTCACGTTTTTCTCCCCCTCGGGCTATGAGGTGCGCAAGAACTTCAGCATGGTTGACACGGTGGTGTATCTGCCCTTTGACCTGCCCGGTAACGTGAAGCGCTTCCTTGACCTGGTGAAACCGTCAATGGCCATCTTTGTCAAGTATGAGTTTTGGGGAAACTACTTGAGTTCGCTCAAGCGGCGTGGTGTACCCACCTACATCATCTCGGCCATTTTCCGCCCCAAGCAGATTTTCTTCAGACCCTGGGGCGGCTTATTCCGCAAGATGCTCAAGTGCTTTGACATGCTGTTTGTACAGAACGAGCAATCGCGTGAGCTGCTGGCAGGCATAGGCATCGAGAATGTGATGGTTGCAGGCGACACACGCTTTGACCGCGTGGCCGACGTGCGCAATGCGGCACGCGAGTTCCCGCTGGTCGCCAAGTTTGTCGAGAATGCCAAGTTCACCCTAGTCATGGGCAGCTCGTGGCCTCCCGACGAGGATATCGTTATCCCCTACTTCAATGCTCATCGCGAGATGAAACTCATCATCGCTCCCCACGAGTTTGACAGGCATCGCCTGCATGTGCTCATGTCCAAGATTTCAAGGCCTGCACGCTTCTACAGCGAAGCGACGCCTAAGAATGTCGAGAATGCCGACTGCCTGATCATCGACAGCTTCGGGCTGCTTTCCTCGTTGTACCGCTATGGGCAGACGGCCTATGTGGGCGGCGGCTTCGGCGTGAGCATCCACAACATCAACGAGGCTGCCGTATATGGTATCCCCGTCATCTTTGGTCCCAAACACCATAAGTTCCAAGAGGCGACAGACCTTATTGCCTGTGACGGAGCTATGAGCATCCATGATGCCGACTCGTTCTCGGCTGCGATGGACCCGATGCTTGAAAACGAACCCCTGCGCCTGCAATGCGGCAAGGCTGCCGGCGATTACATCCAGGCCCACTTGGGTGGCACTCAACTCATCTATGATACCCTCTTCTCATGAATTGAGCCTTAGCCTTGAAATGTGGACAACCACGAAGGCATCAGTCTGATAAACGCGCCTTGGAGGGGCTGCCATCATTTTGATAAAAAAACGCCTATTGATTGAATAATAGTGGATTTTTACTAACTTTGTAGCATTGATATGACAAATCAATGCCTGCTGCCAACGTTTCAACCGCAGCCTTAAAGCCCAAGACAAAATAATAACTATTAATATCTGCTCAATTATGAAAAAGATCTCTATTATCCCAACACTATTGTTGATGCTAGCGATATTAACGCCACTGAACGCATCAGCCTATGACTTCGTGATGAACAACATCTACTATATCATCACGGGCGACAACACCGTTAGCGTGACCTACAAGGACACAAACCTCAACTCCTACAGCGGCACGGTCAATATCCCAGCCACAGTCACCCATGACGGCGTTCAGTACAATGTCACTGCAATTGGGAGCTCCGCATTCAGGTCATGTCCCAATCTCACCAAAGTGGTCATGAATTACGGCATACAGAAAATTGGCTATGCTGCATTTTTTAATTGCCCTGCATTGACATCTGTGAACATTCCAAATTCAGTCACCACTCTTGATTCATTCGCTTTCAGAGAGTGCACATCCCTGACCAGCATCGAGATTCCTAATTCAGTCACAACGATTAACAGTCAAGTATTCCAGAATTGCACTTCATTGAGGAATGTGACCTTGCCCAACGGCATATCCATCATCAGCGCAGGAATGTTTTGGGGTTGCTCAGCACTCGAGAGCATTGTCATTCCCAACACGGTCACTGCCATATATACCTATGCCTTCGCCGATTGCACCAGTTTGCTGGACATCACCTTCTCGGATTCAACCTACGATATCGATGCCGATGCGTTTGTCAACTCGGCATGGTTTGATGCTCAACCCGACGGCATTATCTATGCCGGCAAAGTTGCCTTTGCTTTCGTGGGAATAATGCCCGAGCACTACCACATCACGTTCAAACCCGGCACCATAGCCATTGGCACCTCGGCATTTTACGACATGGGTAGGGTCGAGGCCATCACCATTCCCGCCAGTGTAATCCATCTTGGGTCTCTATTTATCGGTTCCTGTTACAATCTGGAGAGCATTGTCGTGGAAAGCGGGAACCCCGTCTTTGATTCGCGTGATAACTGCAACGCTGTCATCGAGACGGCGACCAACAAACTCGTTGCCGGATGCATGAACACGGTCATCCCCAATTCGGTGACCGCGATTGGTCAACAAGCATTTTACCGTTGCGACAACTTGCCCAGCATCAACCTCCACAACGCTATTACCTCCATCGACAATGAGGCCTTCTACGGATGCAAAACGCTGCAGAGAGTCAGTATCCCCGCTTCGGTCAACCACATCGGCACTGGCGTATTCTCTTATTGCTATAACATCACTAGCATAAAAGTTGCCAGTGACAACACGACTTATGACTCACGCGACAACTGTAATGCCATCATCGAGACTGCGACCAACAAACTCATTTCAGGGTGCTGCACTTCATTCCCTCCCAACGGCATCACCACAATCGACCGATATGCTTTCTATAGCCACCAGCGCCTAGAGAAGATCAAAATTCCAGCGTCGGTCACCGCCATTGATTCCTATGCCTTCAACAACAATCCTTATCTGAAGACAATTTATTGCGAAGCCACTACTCCTCCAGCGATCGCAGGATCCACATTCTATTATGGCAGCTATGAGCAAGGTGTCCTCTATGTGCCTAGAGCTTCCATTGAAGCCTATCAGAACACCGAATTGTGGGAAGTGTTTGTAGACATTCGCGCCATTGAGGATATCAAGTTTGGCGACACCAATAACGATGGCCGTGTCAGCATCTCGGACGTCACATTGATTATCGACTATCTGCTAAGTTTCAACCCGAACCTGTTGAACCCGTACATTGCCGACTTTAACCGAGACGGCAAGGTTACCATCAGCGACGTCACAAGCATGATTGATTATCTGCTTACCAGCAACTGATCTGGTCGCACCGATATAATACAATTTAACCGCAGAGCAACTGATTAGGTTCAGTTGCTCTGTGTTGGTCAGGTACCACTCACCCACCCATTCTAATTGAAATAGTATGATATATGAATTAAAAAAAAAGCGAAAAACGTTGAATATTAACGGAATTTGATATACCTTTGTGGCGCTTTAACGAAAATTTCAGGAGATGGTAGATGCTTTGACGTTGAAACTCAAGACGTTACCATTTGGCACTCATGCGTTTGAGTGTCATGTGGACGAATCGTTTTTCAATTTGGATGAGCAAATTGAGGTGCGTCGCGCCGATGTAGATGTCACCCTAACGGTGACTCGCAAGAGCGAAAACACCTACTGCCTGGAGATCTCGTGCAATGGCACAGTGACCATACCCTGTGACCGCTGCCTCGACGATCTGGATTTGCCGGTGGACCTGGACTATCGCCTGAACGTTGAGCAGATGGGCACAGAGCTTGACGACAGCAATGACGAGTTGCTGATAGTGCCGGCCGAATGGCGAGAGCTGGACGCTGCACCGCTGGTGCGCGATACCGTGCTGCTGGCCTTGCCGATGACGCACTGTCATGAAAACGAGGAGGATTGCAACCCCGACATGCTCAATGTGCTCGACAGCCATCGCGTCGAGGCCGTCCCCGACGGTGATGACTACTTGAGTGAAACAACCGGCACCGACCCCCGGTGGGAGGCGCTTAAAAAACTGAAAGAACAATAATTTTTAAATAAAACTACAAGAAAATGGCACATCCTAAAAGAAGACAGTCTAAGACTCGTACCGCTAAGCGCCGCACCCATGACGTGGCTGTGGCTCCGACCATCGCTCAGTGCTCAAACTGTGGTGCATGGCATGTTTATCACACCGTATGCCCCGAGTGCGGTTACTATCGTGGCAAGAACGTGATGGGCAAGGAGGAAGCCTAAATCCCATGGCCGTCACTACCCCAGCGGGTGTGACACAGACATGAGATTGCGCTAAAGATATCCTGAATGGGTTGAACCCGTCAAGTTGTTCATCCTCATTTGGGATATTATATTTAAAACAACACACTATAATATATATATAAGCTAAGAAACGCTTTTAAGCTTATGCTGAACGCAAAGATTACAGGCATCGCTTCATTTATACCCGATGATATCCTGGATAATGAGATGCTCTCACAGATGGTGGACACCAACGACGAGTGGATTACCACTCGTGTGGGTGTGAAGGAACGTCGCATCCTCAAGAAGCCGGTCGGCTCGTCCTACATGGGCATCCAGGCCGTGAACAAGTTGCTTGAGGAGACCGGTGTTGACCGCAACGACATCGACTTGCTCATCTGCCCGACATCCAATCCAGACCATCGTTTCCCCTCCACAGCATCGATTATAGCTCATGGAGTGGGCATTGAGAAGAAGTGCTATGCCTATGACATCCAGGCCGCTTGCGCAGGATTCCTCGTCGGCCTGTATGAAGCCACCGCATTTATCCGTGCCGGCATCTATAAGAAGGTCATCGTTGTATCGGCCGAGAAGATGTCGAGTATGGTGGACTACAATGACCGTGCCACCTGCCCCCTGTTTGGCGACGCTGCAGCATGCATGCTGCTCGAGCCCACCGAGGAACCCATTGGCATCATGGACGGCATTTTCCATGTGGATGGCTCAGGACTGGAGCATCTGGTCTATAAGGCTGGCGGATCGGCGCTGCCCACCAGTCACGAGACGGTGGACGCCAACTTCCACTGCGTTTACCAGGAAGGTCGAGCAGTCTATCGCCATGCCGTGATTGACATGCTAACGTCGAGCCGTGACGTGATGAAGCGCAATAACCTCACCAATGAGGACATTCAATGGTTTGTGCCTCACCAGGCCAACCTGCGCATCATTGAGGCCGTGGGCGCACGACTGGGCATTGACGAGAAGAAGGTGCTTGTGAACATCGAGCATCGCGGCAACACCAGTGCGGCCAGCATTCCATTGTGCCTGGACGAGAACAAGCATCTGTTGAAGAAGGGTGACAAAATCATCCTGACAGCATTCGGTGCCGGCTTCACCTGGGGTGCCATGTACCTCGTCTGGTCGCTGTAACCCGGCGACAACAGGACTAACGAAGCATCACTACTCATAATCTCCACTAAGGGTAGCGATGCTTTGGTTTAATGATGAGTGAGGAGTGGCTATAGCTCATATTGATGCTATAGAAACAATAGATATTATAGGGACTGAGGAGAAAAAAATAAAAACAAAGAACTGAAATGCATCGAGCAGGATTTGTCAATATCGTGGGCAACCCCAACGTGGGTAAATCAACGCTGAGCAACCGACTGGTTGGTGAGCGGCTGTCTATCATTACCAGCAAGTCACAGACCACGCGTCACCGCATCATGGGTATCGTGAACGGCGAGGACTACCAAATCGTATTCAGCGACACCCCAGGAGTCCTCAAACCCAAGTTCAAACTCCAACAGAGCATGCTGGAATACTCGACAGGAGCGCTTGTGGATGCCGACGTGCTGCTCTATGTCACCGATGTGGTGGAAAAGCCCACCAAGAACCAGGATTTCCTTGACCGCGTTGCCAAAGAGAAAATCCCTATTCTGCTCATCATCAACAAGATAGACCTCCTAAATGGCAACGATGACCTTGTGCGCATCATTGACCAATGGAAGCAGTTGCTGCCCAACGCCGAAGTTTTCCCGACCAGCGCTCTCGAGAACTTCAACGTGGATAACATCATGAAGCGCATTGTCGAGCTGTTGCCCGAGAGCCCTCCCTACTTCGGCAAAGACGCGTTGACCGACCGCAGCAGCCGATTCTTTGTCACCGAAATCGTGCGAGAGAAGATATTGATGACCTATGACAAAGAAGTGCCCTATGCCACCCAAGTCATCGTCGAGAAATTTGACGAGAGCGATACCGCCATTCACATCATGGCAGTCATCTATGTCGAGCGCGACACCCAAAAGGGCATCATCATCGGCCATCAGGGCCGCAAACTCAAGCATGTGGGCATCGAAGCCCGCAAGGACATCGAGAAATTCTTTGAAAAGAAAGTTTTCCTTGAACTATATGTCAAGGTCGAAAAAGACTGGCGCAACCAGGAAAGCAAACTGCGCGCATTCGGTTACATCGAGTAACAACTAATAATTAAGGACTATAAACTAAATACTGATAATATGGGACGTTTAGTAGCTATTGTGGGAAGGCCCAACGTGGGCAAGTCAACCCTGTTTAACCGCTTGACACAAACCCGTGACGCCATCGTGAACGATGTGAGCGGCACCACGCGCGACCGCCAGTATGGCAAGATGGAATGGAACGGCATGGAGATGTCGGTGGTTGACACCGGCGGATGGGTTGTCAACAGCGAAGACATCTTCGAGGAGGAAATCAACAAGCAGGTCCATCTCGCTATCGAGGAAGCCGATGTGATCCTCTTTGTCGTGGACATCAAAAACGGCATTACCGATCTCGATGACCATGTTGCCGACATTCTGCGTCGCTCCTCCAAGCCCGTGATTGTGGTTGCCAACAAGGACGACAACAACAAGAGCATGTATGCCGAGGCCGAATTCTACTCTCTGGGACTGGGAACGCCGCTTTCCATCTCGGCCATTAACGGAACCGGAACCGGCGACCTGCTCGATGAGGTTGTCAAGCAGATGCCCGACAAAACCGAAGAGGATATTGATGAAGACCTGCCGCGCATCGCCATCGTGGGCAGGCCCAATGCCGGAAAATCATCGCTGGTGAACTCCCTGATGGACGAGCAGCGCAACATCGTTACCGATATTGCCGGCACCACCCGCGACAGCATCTACTCGCGCTATAACAAGTTCGGCTTCAACTTCTACCTGGTTGACACTGCCGGCATCCGCAAGAAGAACAAGGTGAACGAGGACATCGAGTACTACTCGGTGCTGCGTTCCATCCGTGCCATTGAGAACAGTGACGTGTGCATCCTGCTTATCGATGCCACTCGCGGCATCGAGTCCCAGGACGTGAACATCTTCTCCATCATCCAGAAGAACCGCAAGGGACTGGTAGTGCTCGTCAACAAGTGGGACTTGACCGAAAACAAGTCGCAGAAGGCTATCGACCACTTCGAGGCCACCATCCGCGAACGCTTTGCACCCTTCACCGACTTCCCCATCATTTTCGGTTCGGCGCTCACCAAGCAACGCATCCACAAGGTGCTGCAGATGGCCCAGGAGGTTTACAACAACCGCCACATCACCATCCCCACCTCTCAACTCAACAATGTGCTGCAGGCCGCTATCCAAGCGTTCCCGCCTCCGGCTGTCAAAGGAAAGTATGTGAAGATTAAGTACATCACGATGCTCAAGGGCGCCCATGTGCCCACGTTCATCTTCTTCTGCAATCTGCCGCAATGGATCAAAGATCCCTACAAGCGCTATTTGGAGAACAAGATTCGCGAGAACTGGAACCTGCACGGAACGACCATTAATTTGTTCTTCCGCGAGAAATAATCGGCATTTTTGGTGCCCTATTAATTCCCACAGGAAGAAATAAGGCATTTTTATTCAAAAAAACATGAAAAAGTTTGGTAGTCACAAACTTTCGTATTACCTTTGTCGCATGAAAGGATAAACAACAAAGAACATATATACTTGAATTTTGGTTATGAAGATGGTGTGCTTTTGTGAAAAAGTGCACTTTCGCTTTTTATTTACCCCCCTTTGGTGGAAAACTAAAAAAGTTTATTGTATCTTTGCCATCACATTAAAATATTTCAAGTTCTCACCATTATGAAGACAATCAAACTGCTGGTCATCTCAATGACCTTGATGCTTGCGGCAACGCCCGCAGCTATGGCCCAACAGGCAACTCAAAACGTGCAGCAACTCGAAAAGAACATCGAGCAACACGAGAAGAACATCAAGGAGAAAGAATCGGCAATCAAGGATCTTGAAAGCCAGATTGAGGATCTCAAGTCCCAGTTGAAAGAACTGGAATCGCAAAAGAAAGCCCTCGAGAAGGAGGTGAAGGAAGAAGCCAAGATGCGCAAGCAGACTTTCACCACCCGCGACGAGCTGGTCTATGACCAGGAAATCGTTGATGTGCTTTACAACCCCTACAACAAGGGTGACGTCGAGGAGGCACTGCGCAGCTTTGAAGGCATGGAGACCAAGGAAATCATGAAGAAGAAAGACCTGGTCGAGAAATATGGCGAGTACACCAAGAACCTCAAAGAGTTCCTTGAGAAACAGAAAACCGAGTTGGCCAAAACCAAGTGGGCCTACCAGTCATCGTCAAGCGACGTTTACAAGAAGTTTGAAAAAGGACTCAAAGGCACCAAGTACTGGAAAATCTATAACAAGAAAGAGAAAAACGAGAGCATCGATTATCTGGACCGTGTCATGGACAAGGTCATGCTCTTCAAGAACGACGGCCTCAAGAACGAGCGCCAGCTCAATGAAGCCATCAACATGCTCTACGCCAACTAAGGTTTTTCAAACTACGAATTGAACGAATAGTTTTAAAAGTAACAATGCGCCCGGTCGTGATGGCCGGGCGCATTGTTACTTGTGGTGGTCCCACTTGGGCTTGAACCAAGGACTCCCTGATTATGAGTCAGGTGCTCTAACCAACTGAGCTATAGGACCGACTTTGATGGTGTTGCCATCTAAAGCGGGTGCAAAGTTACAATAATTATCGGGAACTGCCAACCTCATAACATTTTTTTTGATTTTGTTTGATTTGAGGTATGCTGCTTTTTTTGAGTCAAAGACGAAAAAAACAGGTATTTCTATGTTGTTCACATTTTTTAATACTTTATTTCGTTTCTATTAAAGAAATATTTCGTTATTTTGCAATGAAGTCGTAGGCATATGGCTTTTAGATTGTCAATGCTTACACGTATATGCTTTTATGGGGTAAATATAGTTTTCAAGTATTAGTAATTATGAGGGTCTCAGCAGTGAATGCTCAGGCCTTTTTTTATTATCGGTTTTCACCAAAAAATATATCCATCGTGGTGAATATACCCCGCTTAAAGAACCGTTCAGATTAGAAAGCATTGAAAACAGGTATCACAAAATGGTGCATTTAGAAAAATGGTTCAATGACTATCTCACAAGCCATATTGAATGTATATGGTCCTCAAAGGAACAGGTTTTCGTAATTGCTTTAAAAGTAGATCAGCTATTTCCAGACCCCGGAAGTGACATGGAGCCTGTTGCATTTTGCCCCACGTGTGGAGCAGAATTAGATTCATTTGGCCATTGCCCCAACTGTTATGAGGAAATGGAATGTCCCATTTGTGGTGAAATAATGGAAGATGGCGAATGCCCCAATTGTGGTCCGACTGACGGTCAGGATAATCCTGACGGCATGCTTTGTCCCGACTGTGAAAGTGAATTAGAAGAAAACGAAGAAGGCGAAATGTATTGCCCTAACTGTGGGTGGCCAAAAAATGATGATGATATGTTTTGTCCTGAATGTGGGGCAGAATTAGAGGACGAAGAATGCCCCATTTGTGGTTGGACCCGTCATGGTGAGGAGAAGAAAAATGTTTGCCCTGAGTGTGAAACAGAATTGGAAGAAGACGAGGACGGTGATCGGTATTGCCCCGACTGTGGCTGGAGTGTAAGCGGTGACTCAAGATGTCCAGAATGTAACACAAAACTAAAAATGGGTCGAGGAGACATACTATATTGTCCCGAATGCCACTGGAATGACGACTAACTAAGTGTTAGCAGGAAAAGATAATCAGAAAGCCTGGTAAAGAATAGTTGTGACTATTTCAAGGTTGTTGTGAAGGCATCATCGCCATGAGTGTGATGATGCCTTCACGGCCCGTGTTCATCATCAGGTCGAGGATGCTCAAATCGGGGGCAAAGCCTTCCCGACCTGCTGTCCACATTTGGTAATAAGGGACATTGGCTATCGGGAGCGTGTCGGGCTTCTTCATGGCGATGCGGCCCCGCAGGTCGGCCACATTGTCGGTGCCCTTATCCCCCACTCCATAGCTTGTGCTGATGGGCAGGTCCATGAAATCAATCACTACCTGATGCAATTGGGCATTAAAGTCGTGGAGATAGCGCTGCGTGCCGTTGATGACACGTGACAGGTCATCGGCCACATAATCAAAGTAGGGTGAACGGCCATAGGCCGAATAAAGTGCACCCCAGTGCAGACGGCGCCAGTCGCCGTGCTCCGAGATGAGCACGTCGCGCAAGGGAGTCATCATGTTGTTAGTAGAGCCCACGAGGGGCACGGTGAGCGTCTGCAGCCCGTTGGGGCCATCAACACGGTAGCGGTGATGGCTGTGGCGCAGGGGCAGACGTGTCTCGTCCAGGTCAACCAACAGCGTGCCGGCCTTGAGAGCAACGGCATAGCACCGCACGCTGGCGGCACACATGCTGCCCATCACAACGGTTGTTGCAGATGAATTTAGCATTTTTAGTTTCTAGTCCTTAGTCTTTAGTCCTTAGTTCCTAGTCCTTAGTCCCTAGTCCTTAGTTGGCATCCGCCTAAAGTCTAATGTCTAATGTCTAACGTCTAAAATCTAACGTCTAACGTCTACTTCTTATCGGGATTGGGCAACTTGAAGATGCGGTTCCAGCGGATGCCGCCGTTAAAGAGACTGTGGTCCTTGTCGAAAGAAATGAGGATGATGGCAGGTGTGCCCACAATGTGATCCTCGGGGACGAAGCCCCAGAAACGGGAGTCGAGCGAGTTGTCACGGTTGTCGCCCTGCATCCAGTAGTAGTCCATCTTGAAAGTGTAGCTGGTCGCGGGCTGGCCATTGATGAGAATCTGATTGCCCTTCACCTCCAGGTCGTTGCCCTCATAGTTCTTGATGCAGCGTTCATAGAGCGGCAGGTTCTGCAAGGTGAGTTTCAGGGTGACGCCCTTCTTGGGAATCCACACGGGGCCGAAATTGGCACGGGTCCAGCCGTAGTCGGTACCCAGGGGGAAGGTTCTGATGGACTCGCTCTGGTCGGGCTGCACACGCAGGACGGATTTCACCCAGGGTTTGGCTTCCAGCGTCTTCTTCATCTCGGCAGTGAGCGGCAGCCTGTAGGAGTTGGGCAAAAGCAGCGGCTGCATATTCTCATCCAGACGAGCGACGCTACGGTCGTCATTGCTGATTTCCAACTCGTCGTACAGTTCCTCGCTGATTGGTGTTCCGTCGGTCTCGACATAGTAGCAATACTGCACGTTCTTGGGCTGAGGCAGGGCCTTGCCGTCGATATAGACGATGCCGTCCTTGATCTGCACCCTCTCGCCGGGCAAGCCCAGGCAGCGCTTCACGTAGTTGTCGCGACGGTCCACGGGACGATAGACGATGTCACCGAACTCCGCTGGATTATTGCGCACCACGTCACGGCCATACATCAGGCACTGGGTATAATAATCGGGGTTGGGCTGCTTCAGCGCCACGGTGTCACCGGCAGGGAAGTTGAACACCACGATGTCCATGCGCTCCACGTTGCGCAGGCCTTTCAGACGATGGTAATCCAACTGTGGATGCTCGATATAGGACTTGCAGTTGAACAACGGCAGCATGTTCTGGGCCAGGGGGAAGTGCAGCGGCGTCTGCGGCACACGAGGGCCGTAGGTCACCTTGTTCACCCACAGGTAGTCGCCCGTCAACAGCGATTTCTCGAGCGATGACGAGGGAATCTGATAGTTTTGTCCCAGGAACAGGAAGAGGAAATAGACCAGCACCAGGGCATAGACGATGGCGTCCACCCAACTCATGACGGTCCTCAACCTCTTGTTCTTCAAACCCTTCCAGGCGCCCCAAGGCAGGAACTGCGTCAGGTAGATGTCGCCCAGCAGCAACAGGCCGAGCAATAGCCACGGGTTACCCATCCAGATGGTCCACAGCACATAGATGAGCGCCACGATGCCGAAGCGCCACCAGCGCGTCTTTTTCACACGTCCCAAGCGCTCGCGGAGCGACCCGTTCTGACGAACATATTCCTCTTTCTTCTTTTTATTATCGGTTGCCATATGATGATGTTTTTTTCAATATCACACGATGATGTCAATGAATGACTACTTGTCGGGATTGGGCAACTTGAAGATGCGGTTCCAGCGGATGCCGCCATTAAAGAGGCTGTGGTCCTTGTCGAAGGAAATGAGGATGATGGCAGGTGTGCCCACAATGTGATCCTCGGGAACGAAGCCCCAGAAACGGGAGTCTAGCGAGTTGTCACGGTTGTCGCCCTGCATCCAGTAGTAGTCCATCTTGAAGGTGTAGCTGGTCGCGGGCTGGCCGTTGATAAGAATCTGGTTGCCCTTGACCTCAAGGGTGTTGCCCTCATAGTTCTTGATGCAGCGCTCATAGAGCGGCAGATTCTCAAGAGTCAAATCGACCTTGGCACCCTTCTTGGGAATCCAGATGGGTCCGTAATTGGCGTGTGTCCAGCCGTAGTCATAGCCCACGGGATAGGTGATAACCGTCTCGGAGGGGTCGGGCTGGATGCGCTGAACAATCTGTATCCAAGGTTTGCCCTCCAGTGTCTTCTTCATTTCGGCAGTGAGCGGCAGCACATATTCCGAGGCACTGATGAAGCCTCGTGCCTGATCCTCATTGCTGATGCCCAATTCCTCGAACAAGTCGTTACCGAAGGGGGTGCCGTCGGACTTGACATAGTAGCAATACTGCACATTCTTGGGCTGCGGCACGGCCTTGTTGTTGACATAGACGATGCCGTCCTTGATCTGCAGTGTCTCGCCGGGCAAGCCCAGGCAGCGCTTCACATAATTGTCGCGGCGGTCAACGGGACGATAGACAACGTCACCAAACATGTCCTTGTTGTTGTGCACCACATCGCGGCCACGCTCCATGCACAAGGTGTAATAGTCGGGGTTCGTACACTTCAACGCAACGGTGTCGCCAGCGGGGAAGTTGAAGACTACGATGTCCATGCGCTCCACGTTGCGAAGGCCCTTCAGGCGATGATAGTCGAGCTGCGGGTGCTCAATGTAGGACTTGCAGTTGAAGAAGGGCAGGGTGTTTTGCGCCAGCGGGAAGTGCAGCGGCGTCTGCGGCACTCGGGGGCCATATACCACCTTGTTTACCCAAAGGAAGTCACCCGTGAGCAGCGACTTCTCGAGCGAGGAAGATGGAATCTGATAGTTCTGACCGATAAACAGGAACAGGAAATAGACCAGCACCAATGCATAGGCGATGGCATCGATCCAGCTCATGAGTGTGCGCATCGGCCCCTTCTTCCAGCCTTTCCATGCACCCCAGGGGATGAACTGCGTCAGGTAGATGTCGGCGAGCAGCAGCAAGCCCAGCAAGAGCAACGGGTTGCCCACCCAGATGGTCCACAGCACATAGATGAGCGCCACGATGCCAAATCGCACCCAACGCGTAGTTTTCACACGTCCCAAACGTTCACGGAGTGAACCGGTTTGACGTACATATTCTTCTTTTTCCTCTTTTTTCTTGTCGATATCACTTGCCATTGGAATACAGTGTTTTGAAAATTTTGCTGCGAAATTAATAAATAATGTGGAAATAAGCAGTAACTTTGCCATTTAAGAAACTTTTTTTAAATAAATTTGGAGGCACCTCTACAAATTTCAAATAAATTTGCATTTGTTTTTGATTTACCCAAATTTCAGGAAATGATATGAAGATCAGCAAGATTATCGCCCCGGGCGAAACAATCATATACCAACCGCGGCTCAGCAAGTGGGCCTACCTGCATCTGGGCCGTCTTATCCGGAACTTGACAACCACCATCTTTGTGAGCGACAAGCGTTTTTTCCACAGCCACGGTTGGGTTCACCGCCATGCCCACGAGATTGTTATCGGCAAGGTGGAGAGCATCCTGGTTGAGCAAGGCCTGTGGGGCCGCATCTGCAACTACGGGACAGTGAAGGTGTCGGGCACGGGTGCCGGGACCATCGTTCTGCCCTATCTCAAGCGGCCCATTGAGTTCCAGCGCCAAGTGCGTGCCATCCAGGGCGCCGGAGACTCTCAAGTACCGCAAATGTCCTAAAGACAGTATTATTGAAGACAATTATTGAACACAATCATTCACCCTATAAAGAAAGATTATAATCACATGAAAGTTATGAGGATTTTACTCGGGCTTACACTCGTCCTGATGGTTGTCGTATCGTGCACCCCGAGGAAGGAAGCCCCCAAGAGCAAGGTGCTGGTATTGTATTACTCCCTGACGTCAAACACCAAGACCGTGGCTCAGGAAATCGCCACAGGCCTCAATGCCGACATCGAGGAGATTGCTCTTGTTGAGCCCTATGACACCGCTTTCCAGGCAACGATTGACCGCTGCAAGGCCGACCGCGAGAAAGGCATCCTGCCCGAAATCAAGCCTTTGAAGTCGAATGTTGCCGATTATGACTGGATTTTCATCGGCTATCCCATCTGGTTCGGCACTTATGCTCCCCCCATTGCCTCATTGCTGGAGAAGGTGGACTTGAGTGACAAGTGGGTGGTTCCGTTCTGCACCTTCGGCAGCGGTGGACTGGAGTCGAGCACGAAGGATTTGGCCGACAAACTGCCCAAAGCCAAGATCATGACCGGTTACGGTGTGCGTGCCGCTCGCATGGCAGCCATGCCCAAGGAGGTTGAACAATTCCTAAAAAAGTATACGACACTTATATTTGATCCAACTAATATTGCGCCGAATATATCATCAGAGTCAGCTTTTTACCCGCCGACTTTCCCGAGCAGCATCCCGTTAGCGCCGAAGAGAACGCTATCTTTGAAGCTGCCGTCAACGGCTATCCGATGCTCAATGCCAAGGCAAAAACAGTCGCCTCACGCACAGCCCTCGATGGAATCGAGTACCTCTTTACTGCAATGGACATGCCACGGGAGAAAAAGGCCGACATGCCTCCTGCCAGTGAAATCAAAGTCTATGTGATCGTTGAAAAGGGCAAGGCTCCTGAGTTCACCAAGGTCGTGAGGTAAAGGCTAACCGTATTGTTCCAGTACCAGCCTTTACACACAACAACATGCCGCATTACCCATTGTCATGGCTATTATTGAGATTACATCACTAGAACATCCTGGAGTGGAGGTGTTCAGCACCCTCACCGAGGCGCAACTGCGCAACCGCTTGGAGCCAGACAAAGGCATCTTCATTGCCGAGAGCCCCAAGGTCATCCATGTGGCCCTCGATGCAGGTTATGAACCGTTATCGCTGCTGTGCGAGCGCAAGCACATCACGGGTGATGCCGCCAGCCTCATCGAGCGGTGCGGCGACATCCCAGTCTATACTGGCAAACGTGAACTGCTTGCCGCATTGACGGGCTATACCTTGACACGCGGTGTGTTGTGCGCCATGCGGCGCCCCACCCCACCGGCAGTTGCCGCGCTGTGCCGCGATGCCAGCCGTGTGGTGGTCATCGACGGCGTGACCGACACGACCAACATCGGCGCCATCTTCCGCTCGGCGGCTGCTCTGGGTATTGATGCCGTGCTGCTGACACCGACGTCATGCGACCCGCTGAACCGCCGCGCCGTGCGCGTGTCGATGGGCTCGGTGTTCCTCGTTCCATGGACCTGGATAGAAGAACCCGTCACCCCGACGATGAATCAGCTGGGCTTCAAGACCGCCGCCATGGCCCTGAGCGACGACAGCATCACGCTCGACGACCCCTTGTTGAAGCGCGAACCGCGCCTGGCGCTGATTATGGGCACCGAGGGCGACGGGTTGGCCCATGAGGTCATCACCGCTGCCGACCATGTCGTGCGCATCCCCATGCAGCACGGTGTTGATTCGCTCAACGTCGCTGCAGCGTCGGCAGTCGCATTTTGGGAACTGCGCAAGAAATAAAGAACAACCAACAACATAAAAACAAATAGAACGATGAGAAGACCACCCATTAAATTCAGGATGCCGCCGAGTGCCCGAACATGGGCGAAAGGTTCGCAATGGAGAGAGCTGCTGATGACGATTGTTGCCACGACCATCTCGATTATTTTGACTTTTGGTACAGCGGCATTTCTCGAGCACCGCCAGCGCATCCATGACCGCAAGATGTCGGCCCTGATGGTAATCAGCAACATTGAGAAATTCACCAATGAGCTGGACAGGCAAGTTCATTCATTTGCCCACCAAGACTCTGTTGCCACCTGGATACTGAGCCTCCCCATTGACTCGCTTGACAGGATACCCGCGCAGGAAATGATGGGCCCCATCAACGAGGTGTTCGGCTTTGACCTGCTTGCGCATGATAAAACGGTGGAAAATATCTTCGGCAACAGCATCGAGACGTGGAAGAACTATGGCTATTTCATGTTTTTGGACAAGGTGGGTGAATGCTTCTCGGAAATGAATACCGACGAAGAATACTGCAACAACTGGATAAAAGATTTTGAGCAGTCCATCAACGAGGTGATAGAGCACCCCGAAGACCATCCCGGTGAACGCACTCACACCAAGCTCCTTAGCGATGACGTCATTCGCCAGAAACTTGAAAACATCCATGCCCGCCAGTATTGGCTGGAATATGCCAGAGATCACCTGCGCTACATGAACAAACTGAACATGCAGTACATCGGCATTACCGAGAAAGAGGTGAAGGAATTTGCAAAAAATCTAGAGGCAAAAGAGGACACTAACGAGCCCGTGGTTTCGGACTATCGCAAGAATCCGCTCACCTATGACAGCCTCACGACCATTAAATCCCTTGACGACCACATCCGTTCGATTATGAGGGGTGAGAAATAGTCACTGCTGTCATTGGCACACAGCAGATACTTTTATTGAGTGGCAAGATTTTTTTTCATAATTCTTGCCACTCAAATTCTTTGTTGTATCTTTGCAGCCACATTTAATAACCACAGTGGACAAATTTGGATAAACTTGGCTGCACCTCAGCCATCGAAGCCCGGCTTCATGGCATTCGGTTTGCACAAGTTTTGGGCTGCTTGCAACCACTTGAAAAAATGCTAAAACTGCGATAATCAACTACTTTTATCGGTTCTTTTAGCGTTCATGTTCCACAAAAAACAGTTTTTTGTAACAATGAACAGTAAGAATTATCTTTTCACGTCAGAGAGCGTGTCGGAAGGACACCCTGACAAAGTTGCTGACCAGATCAGCGACGCCATTTTGGATAAGTTTCTCGCCTTTGACCCTCGCGCCCATGTGGCATGCGAGACGCTCGTTACCACGGGCCAGGTCATGATTGCCGGCGAGGTGACTACCGATGTGTATATCGACTTGCAGCGTACGGCTCGCGAGATGATAGAGAAAATCGGGTACACCAAGAGTGAATACCAGTTTGACGCCAATTCGTGCGGCATTCTCAACAGCGTGCATGAGCAGAGCGGTGACATCAAACAGGGCGTTGACAACGCCGAGGATAACCGCGACGACCAGGGCGCCGGCGACCAGGGCATGATGTTCGGCTATGCCTGCAACGAGACACCCAACTACATGCCGTTGACACTTGACCTGGCACATGCCCTCATGCATGAGCTTGCCGACATCCGCCACAACCATTTGGAACTAATGCCCTACCTGCGCCCCGACAGCAAGGCCCAGGTGACCGTCGAGTATGACGGCGAAACACACCGCCCTGTGCACATCCACACGATTGTGGTGAGCACCCAACATGATGATGATGTGGACCAGAAGCGCATCATGAAAGATGTGCGTGAAATCCTCATTCCCAGGACATTGAGGCACTTTAGCGATGACATCCGTGCCATGGTCGATGAAAAGACCGAGCTGTTTGTCAATCCTACCGGCAAGTTTGTCATTGGCGGGCCTCATGGCGACACCGGACTGACTGGCCGCAAAATCATCGTTGACACTTATGGAGGCCGCGGCGCCCACGGCGGCGGTGCCTTCTCAGGCAAAGACCCCAGCAAGGTGGACCGCAGTGCCGCCTATGCCTGCCGCCACATCGCCAAGAATGTGGTAGCTGCAGGCCTTGCCGACGAGGTACTGGTTCAGGTGGCCTATGCCATCGGGCGTGCCGAGCCTGTGAGTTTCTACATCAACACCTATGGCACCAGCCATGTGGACAAGAGCGATGCCGAAATTGCCGAAATTCTCAAGGGCATGTTCGACATGCGTCCCAAGGCCATCATTGAACGTCTAAAACTGTTGCAGCCCATGTACACCGAAGCCGCTGCCTATGGCCACATGGGCCGCAAATATGAGCTGAAAGTGAAAAGGTTTGAGTCGCTTTACAACAAAACCAGGGAGGTTGAGGTAGAACTTTTCACCTGGGAAAAACTCAACATGACCGAAACGCTGCGCGCAGCATTCGGGCTCTTGTAACCGGGTTATAGGGGCTTTAGGGACTTTAGGGATTATAGATTTACTAGAGATTCTAGAGATTGCTGGGATGATAACTAGCGGGCCGCACTCTTGTTGTAAGTGCGGCCCGCTAGTTGCATTACCGGCAGTGGATTACTTTGCCTTCATGGCTTCCTTGATTTTGGCTTCGAGCTCGTCGGCCAGTTCGGGATTGTCCATGACCATCTGCTTGGCGGCGTCGCGGCCTTGGCCTAGCTTAGTGCCCTCGTAGGAGAACCAGGCACCGCTCTTCTTGACGATACCGAACTCAACACCCAAGTCGATGATTTCGCCCACCTTGCTGATTCCCTCACCAAAGCGGATTTCAAACTCAGTCTTGCGGAAAGGAGGTGCCACCTTGTTTTTCACGACTTTCACACGTGTGAGGTTGCCTGTCACCTGATCGCCGTCCTTGATTTGGCCAATGCGACGGATGTCAAGGCGCACGCTGCTGTAGAATTTCAAGGCGTTGCCGCCAGTGGTTGTCTCGGGGTTGCCGAACATCACACCCAGCTTCTCGCGCAACTGATTGATGAAGATGCAGCAAGTGTTCGTGCGGCTGATGGTTGCCGTGAGCTTGCGCAGTGCCTGACTCATCAAGCGGGCCTGCAAGCCCATCTTGCTCTCGCCCATCTCGCCCTCAATCTCGGCCTTGGGAGTCAAAGCGGCAACACTGTCGATGACGATAATGTCGATGGCACTGCTGCGGATGAGCTGGTCGGCGATTTCCAGAGCCTGCTCACCATTGTCGGGTTGACTGATCCAGAGGTTGTTCACATCAACGCCCAGCGACTCGGCATAGAAGCGGTCGAAGGCATGCTCGGCGTCGATGATGGCGGCAATACCACCCATCTTCTGCGCCTCGGCAATCGCGTGGATTGCCAACGTGGTCTTACCTGAAGACTCGGGGCCATAAATCTCGATGATGCGGCCACGGGGATAACCACCCACGCCCAGTGCGTTATCCAGACCGATTGAGCCGGTAGGGATCACATCGATGTCCTCGACGTGGTCATCGCCCAATTTCATGATGGAACCGCTTCCAAAGGTCTTGTCAATTTTGTCCATTGCCACCTGCAGGGCCTTGAGTTTCTCGGGGGAGATTTCCTTGCGCTGCTGGTTCATTTCGTCTTGATTCTTAATTTCTTCTGCCATAAATAATATTGTTATAAAGTATTTTTCTGTTTTACTTGCAAAGATAATCCAATTTTCCTTTTCCCACAAATCTTTTTTTGAGAGCAAGCAACCTAAATTATTATGAATAATTAACATCTTAAAAATCAACTGAAACCATGAAAATGAGTAATTTTGCACCCAAATTAAAAAGAGGTGATGAAAATGCCCTTTTGCAGGGGAAACAAATTAACATTTTAGTAAGGTGAAATTTTTATTTGACAACTTGCATTTCATGAATGTCGGCCGTCACAAGCACGACATAGAGGGCAATCCGCGCGTTATTGTGCGGAATTTTTTTTTAAAACAAGCACTAATTGTGAACAAATATAGGGCGGCATGGCGAAAAGTCATGTCGCTTCTCTTTTTCAGTGTTGCTGACCATCAGGTCATGCCAACTGCAACTGCCTGCATAGAACACCTAAGCACTTCAATATACAAGAGACAATGGGAAAGGTCAAACCGGGTTCTGCCTTTCTCCTTTGCCTTCCCAACTTTCTCATTTCAGGACCCGAACTAATCTAATTTATCTTAAATGAAACGTTTTACTATTTCTCTCATGTTTGTGCTCACGCTGCTTCTTGCAGTGGGCAGTAATGATCTCAAGACAAGAAATGTCTTTGGCGACCTGAACGGTGATGATGAGGTGAATGTCGCCGACATTAATCTTCTTGTCGACATCATCTTGCGCGGAGGGAGCAACCCCGATCCCGGAACCGTGCATACTCCCAACATGACGATTGCCGAATTCAAAGCAAAGCACTGGCAAGACGACAAGAGCTACATTGACACGATAACCGAGGATGAGGTTATCCATGGCTGGGTGACCAGCAGCGACGAAGCGGGCAATATCTACAAGTCACTCTACATCACCGACGAGTCGGGTGCCGGACTGGCGATCGCCATTAACAAGCGCGACCTTTACAAGGACTACGCCATCGGCCAAGAAATCATCTTGCCGATGAAGGGCTACTATGTGGGCAAATACAATGGCCAGCAACAAGTGGGCTATCCCCAGTGGTACGCTGCCGGTAACACATGGGAGGTCACCTTTATGCCCCAGGCCATGTGGGAGTCACTGGTAGAAGTAAAAGGAACTGCCAACCCTGACCGTCCTGAGGTTCAACCCATTGAGATTACACTCGATGAACTGGCCGGCGACAGTGACAGTGAAACATTGCTCAGATACCAAAGTAAGCTTGTGCGCATCACAAACGTCATGTTTGAGGAGGCCAACGGCACCACTACATTTGCCGAGAGCGGCGCCAGCACCAATCGCACACTTGCCGATGCCGACGGCAATACTCTGATTGTGCGCACCAGCAATTATGCCAACTTCAAAGACGCAGTTTTGCCAGAAGGAACCGTGGAAGTTGTCGGTCTGTTGACCTGTGTCGGCAAGACATGGCAATTGGCGCTGCGTGACATCAATGACGTGGTAGTTCCCCAGAGCCAGAACGCGGTTACCTATCTTAATGAGGAATTTGATAACTCCCTGCCCGATGACTGGAGCAGTGTTACAGTCAGCGGTGACAAGAATTGGTATCACACCGCATTCCAGGGCAACGGATATGCCGCCATGACAGGCTACAAGGGCATCGAGCCGCCGTTTGACGCCTGGATGATTACTCCCGCCCTTGACATCAAGAATGCCGCCAGCAAGGTGTTGACCTTCACCACACAAATAGCTGCATATACCAGTTCAACCACTCAGTTTGAGGTCTATGTCCTTAATTCCAATGATCCCATAGCCGCCACCATAAAGGTCAAACTGAATCCCAATCTTGCGAGCCCGTCTCCAACGAGCACCTACAGCGAAGTTACCCCTAGCGGTGACATTGACCTGAGTCAATGGGCCGACGGTGTTTACTACATCGGTTTCCGTTACTACGCTACCGCAGATGTCAACTATGCCACCTGGTGTCTGGATAACGTGAAATTCGGCGAGCCGTCGGCACAACCTACCGATGAGGCTGTGCTGACGCTCGACGAGGGATTTGACGAGTCTTTACCCAAAGGATGGCACAAAGCAACCGTGAGCGGCGACAAGCAGTGGTACCAGACGGTCTTTGCCGAGAACGGCTATGCGGCCATGAGCGGCTACAAGGGCACCCAGCCGCCGTTTGACGCCTGGCTGATCACACCCGCCCTCGACATCAAGAATGCCGCCAGCAAGGTGTTGAATTTCCGCACCGAAGTCAATGGCTATGGCAGCACCACCACCAAATTTGAGGTCTATGTGCTTAATTCAGTTGACCCCTCGGCCGCCACTTTCAAGGTAAAACTCAATCCCGTGCTGGCCACTGCGCCTGAGAACGGATACAGCGAATGGGCCGAAAGCGGTGACATCGACCTGAGCCAATGGGCAGACGGAATCTATTACATCGGTTTCCGCTACTATGCCACCCAGGATAATGACTATGCCACCTGGTGCCTTGATGACGTGAGGTTCGGGTTCTAACAAATTATACAAGTGCCCGCCACACAAGATGAAAAAGGCCTCATCATGGGCATTACCGTGTGACGGGCACTTGTGTTTTAATCGCCCGTGTTTCATCGATGCGAGATGGATTGGAAAAAAGAATAGAAAATTTAACACCTCTTTGAGGTGAGGTAACGAAAAAAATATCTATCTTTGTCCGATTATAGTTTAGGCAAGACTTATCATTATTAACCATTTAATAAATCATTGCAATGAGGAAATTATTTACTTTATTAACCCTTTGTTTGTTAGCAAGTACCGCATGGGCTGTTGACATCACCTTTGATGCCACTGTCGACATCGGTACCGGAGGAACAACTGCCGCTCCTTATCAAGTTTCTAAGGACGGTATCACCATGGATGTGTCCAATGGTCTGGTTAACGGCCATTACCGCATCTACAAGGGACAGACTGCTACTTTCACCAGCACGATTGGAGAAATTTCCAAGATCACGTTTGAGTGCACTGCTGCCGGTGATGCCCAGTATGGTCCTGGCTGCTTTACTGCCAATGTAGGCACCTACACCTTTGCCGATAAAATCGGTACTTGGATCGGTTCGGCTACCAACATTGTGTTCACCGCCGCAACCAACCAGGTGCGTTGCACCAAGATTGTTGTGACTGTGGAAAATGCCGGATTGAGCGCTCCCAGCATCAGCCCCGCCGGCGGCACCTATTATTCGCCCGTTGAGGTGACCATTTCTTGCGCCAGCAGCGGTGCCAAGATTTACTACACCACCAACGGCTCTAACCCGACGACCAGCTCCACTCAGTACACTGCTCCCTTCACCGTGAGCAGCAACACCACCGTAAAGGCCATCTCGGCCCGCGACGGCGAGGTGAGCAGCGTGACCAGTGCTACCTATGAGTTCGCAACCGCTAAGCAGGTGAACAACATCAAAGAATTCCAGAACTCCACCGATGGTGAGGTTGTGGTATTCAACAATCCCGTCAACGTGCTGGCTCAACACAACAATTACCTCTATGTTATGGATGCCACCGGTTTTGCCTTGTTCTATGGCAACACCGGACACACCTACAAGAACGGTGACGTGATTCCCGCTGGCTTTGTAGGTACCAAGACCACCTATGCCGGTGAGCCCGAGTTGCAGGTAATGAACGGTTTCGCTCCCGCTTCAAGCAATTCGCCCATCGCTCCCAACGCCAACATGAATCCCAACCAAGTGGGTCACTCGACGTTTGCCAACTATGTATTATTTGAGGACGTAACCCTCAGCACCGAGGACAACAGGAACTACACCTTGACCGATGCCAATGGCAACACCTGCGCCGTTTACTTCGGCAACATGGGTGTTACGGCTCCCACCGACCTGAGCGCTCACTATGACGTGACAGGCGTGGTTGGTTCCTACGGCAACGATAACACCATTTATCAACTGTTGCCCACCAGCCTGAAGAAGAATGGCGTTTCCTTCAAATTCATTGACATGGAAGGTACTGCCGACGGCGAGATGGTTGAATTCACCGAGGAAATCATCGTTGTTAAGCAAGGCGGAAACGGAAACAACTACCTGTATGCTATGGATGCCAACAAGCCCCGTGGCTATGGTCTCATCTACGGTAACGTGGGCCAGACCTACAACCCCGGTGATGTCATCGCTCCCGGCATTGGCGGCAAGAAGACTACCTATAACGCCGAGCCTGAGTTGGCTACTCCTTTCTCGGGATTCGGTCCCGCAATCCGCACCGTGAACATCAAGGACTATTCCGAGACTATCACTTGCAGCCAGGTTGGTCATGAGACATGGGCACACTATGTATTGCTCAAGCAAGTCACCATCAACACCGCCGACCAGACCTTCAGCGACGGTACCGGCTCATGCCCCTACTACAACGGAACATTTAATATTCCCATGCCCAGCGATGTAACCAAGAAGTATGATGTTTACGGCATTGTTGCCTCCTACGGCAAGAACAACACCGTTTACCAGATCCTGCCTCTTGAGTTCGTTGGTGAAAACCCGAAACCCATTGATGTTCCCTGCATCGAGGATCTCTATGGCTTGTCACAAGGTCAGTTAGGCCATTTCACCAAGCCCCTGTATGCCCTCTATCAGAATGGTCCCAACCTGTACGTTAAGGATGATTGTGGCACCTACAGCCTGGTTTATGGCGGTTTGACCTACAAGAACTTCATCAATGGTGATGTTATTGACGATGCCGTTGCCACTTGGACCGTTTACAGTGGTTCGAACCAGATGTCACCCATTGACTCAACGTTTGTTACCACCCACTATGTAGAGCCGTTCCAGCCCGAGGTAATGCCCTGCGAGGAACTCTCGGCCGACATGGTTCACAACTACATTCGTCTTGACAATGTCAAGATCTATAAGGACGGTGACAACACCATGGTTGACGATGGCACCCTGCCCGTCATCCTGTTCAACAAGTTTGGCATTGAGCTTCCCAATGACAATGGTGAGCACACCGTTTGGGGCTTCTTGACTCTTTATAAAAACGAGATTGAGATCTATCCCATCGCAATTGACGAGGATCCCACTCCCAAATACCCGAGAGATGACGAAGAGGCTATCCCCGGTGACGTGAACAACGACAAGGAAGTCAACATTGCCGACATCAATGCACTCATCGACATCATCCTGGGTGGCGCTGACAATACCGAGGGCCGTGCCGATGTGAACAAGGACGGTGAGGTTAATATCGCTGACATCAACGCAGTCATCGACATTATCCTGCGCGGCTAATCATCAATTGAATGAACTGCAAGCATGCCAGTAATGAATAACCAGCGAAACAACGGGTGCAATGCAAGTCCCTTCACTTTCGAGCGGACGAGCTACCGCCTGCAACCGCTGATGAACCTTGCTGCCATGCGCCAATAAATCAATCGGGATCCACCCTGAGTGGGTCCCGATTTTGTTTTCCAACTATTCAATTAATTAACCTTAAAGTATTTTCACTTTCACTGCAATGAAGAAGTTCTTCACGTTATTTACCCTGTGCCTATTGGCCATTGGCGCATCGGGACGGGTGGTCGTGTTTGACCCGACCGAGGACCTCGGCAATCAACCCTATGTCGCCGGTTCAAACTACATTGAGAAAGAGGGTGTGCGTCTCACCTTCAGCAACGGCTTGGCCAACGGCATCCAATATCGCCTGTATAAGGGCCAGACGCTGACTGTGGAATGTCTGACTGGCGTCATCACCGACATCGTATTTGACTGCACTGCTATGGATGATTCCCAGTATGGTCCTGGCTGCCTGCAGCCCCAAGGCGGCATTTATTCCTATGGAGGGAATCAAGGCTACTGGACCGGCGAAAGCCCCAGCATCATGTTCACCGCGGTAACCAATCAGGTGCGGTTTACCAAGATTACCGTCACTGTCATTGACGGAGGGTTATCGACTCCCAAGATTCAGCCAGCCAGCGGCACCTACTATGCCCCCATTGAGGTGAGCATCTCCTGCAGTATCCCAGGGGCAGCCATCCACTACACACTCGACGGCAGCACGCCAACGACCGCTTCAGCCCAATACACAGCACCCTTCGTGCTGAGCTCCTCTACTACAATCAAAGCCATCTCAAGCCTCGAGGGCGAAGTGAGTGAAGTTGCCTGTACCACTTATGAATTTGTCACCCCCACTACGGTTGAGAATATCGCCGCCTTCCAGGAAGCCGACGACGATGAGACCATGATATTCAACCATCCCGTCAGCGTGCTGGCCCAGAACAACAATTACTTGTTTGTCAAGGACGAGACGGGGTATGCCCAGTTCTACGGCCAGTGCGGGCAGACCTATGTCAATGGCGATATCATACCTGCGGGATTTGGAGGTACCAAAACCACCTATTCCTGTGAGCCCGAGTTAAAAAATCTTTTTGGTTTCAAGCCAGCTATTGGCAATCATCCCATTGAGCCCGAAGCCATCACTGCTGCTCAAGTGGGACATGAGACATTTGGCCACTTGGTATTGCTGCAAGGTGTCGTCTTTAACCGTGAAGGCAATAATTATTGGGTCGAAGACGATGAGGGCAACCAAGTTCCCGTTTACTTCAACACGATGGGAGTGACGCCTCCCGCCTATCTGGATGGGGTTTATAACATCATCGCCATCGTCCATTCCTACGGGCGAAACGGGGATTGCATCTATCAGTTGTTGCCCATTAAAATTTGGATACCCAATCCGCCTGTCACCTTGTGTGAAATGATTAATGCGGTTGAAGATAATTCGATTATCACCTCCTACACTGAAACTCAAGTGATTATTCAGTCGGGCTCTTACATGTATTTCAAGCAGGGTATGGACTGCTATGGTCTCATCTACGGCAACACGGGGCAGACCTACAAACAAGGTGACATCATCCCGCCAGGCTGGAGTGCCAAAAAGACCACCTATAACGATGAACCCGAATTGATAGCACCCCTCACGGGATTCATGCCGGCAACAAGCAATGAGCCTGTGGTTGCTGAAGAAGCCGGTCCACTTGACGTTAATCACGAGCACTGGGCGCACTATCTAGTGATGAATGATGTGACCGTCACAAAGATAAGCGGTTATTACATCTTGATTACTGACCGTGAAGGCAATTCCTGCAAAGGTTACCTCCGTTTCATCGATGACATCGAGGACGGCCATTATAACTACCTTTGGGGCATCGTCGGTTCTTATCGCGGCGATTCTGAGTTCTTGGTGACCGACTATGATCCTCATTCCGCCCCACCTCCTACTAACTGTTTTGATGATTTGCGAGGCCTTCCCGATGGTAGCATTGTGCATTTTGATACCCCGCTGACTGCCGTTTTCCAGTGCAATCGTGACTTGTATGTGGCAGATTCTTGCGGTGGCCTGATGCTGATGTATGGTGATATCGGTCTTAGTCTTAGCAATGGCGATCTCATCCAGGGATATGCCAAAATAGCTTCCTATCAAGGCATTCAGATACTCGTTCCCGTTCGTGATTGGGAGAAAGTGGGCAATACTGTACCTGTCGAACCCGAACCCGTGCCCATCGAGGAACTGTCAATAGACATGGCATATTATTACTTATATTTCGAGGACGTGCACATCGGCACCGATGAAGACGGCAATACTTATCTCGAGGACGAAACAGGACGGCTCCTGCTATACGATAAGTACAATATACCTGTAGAAACGCCCCATAATCCTTATGACGTGGACTGGGATGGTGAGATAAATATTGCCGACATCAATGCCATCATCTATGCTATCATCTACGGTGTACCCAACTACAACTCGTTGAACTGGTCGCCCCAGGATTTCAATCCCAATCTCACCTATGACGTGTGGGGATTCCTGAACATTTATAACGGTACGTTAGAGTTCTATCCTAGCCGCATTGTGAAGCATCATGATGGTTGGATTTGGCCTCCCATAACTCCCCATCTTCCTTTAGACGTGAACGGGGATGGTGATATAAATATTGCCGACGTCAATGCTCTTGTGGACTTTATCCTGAAATACTACTGATTAACAGTTTAGATAATTGCACAAAAACGGGGACTCGCTTGAGGCTGGTCCCCGTTTTATAAATACTGCTACCAACTAAAGACGCCATTACTTGAAGAAGCGGCCGACAACGGGCAATTTTGCGAGCATCGGTCCCAGGTGTTCCTTGCGTAGGATGAAGCCCACGAACAGCAACAGCAGCACGGTGCGGAAGGCCAGTCTGATCCACGCGTTCTCGACCGGCAGCATCATGGCGGCAAACAGGATGGCCGACACCACAACATAGAGCGTGATGTCGCGCAGCGGGTAACGGATGGGGTAATACTTCTGCCCCACGAGGTAGCTCAGCACCATGGCTGTGCCGTAGCCTGCAACGCCTCCCCAGGCACACGCCATGTACCCGTACTTGGGTACAAAGAGGACGTTCACGAGGATGAGCACGGCGCAGCCGATGCCCGAGAACCACGCGCCCCAGATGGTCTTGTCGATCAACTTGTACCAGAACGACAGGTTAAAGTAGATGCCCATCATAATCTCGGCAGCCATGACGATGGGAACGACCTTGAGGCCCACCCAGTAGTCTTCATTCCTCAGGAACAGCAGCTTGAGCACATCCATCCACGCAATCACAGCCAGGAATGCCAGCAACGTGAAGATGATGAAGTAACGCATCGCCTGGGCATAGGTCTCGCGGTTGTCCTTATCCTTGCTCTTGCCGAACACAAACGGCTCGTAGGCATAGCGGAAGGCCTGCGTGATGAGCGCCATGATCATAGCGACCTTCACTGCCGCGCCATAGATGCCCAACTGCGTCTGCGTGTCGGCGTGATCGCCATATATCTTGGGGAACATCATCTTGTCGAACGTCTGGTTCAGGATGCCCGCGATGCCAAGCACCAGGATAGGCCAGGCATAGTTGAGCATGCGCTTCAGCAAGGACCAGTTGAACTTGTACTTGATGCCCGTCAGCTCTTTCCAGAAGAAGAACGTCACCAGACCGGTGCAGAACAGGTTGATGAAGAAGGCATAGCCCACTCCCACGCTCGGGTCATAGATCTTGCCGATGGCCTCGGGATGGCTCTTGTACAGGGCGGGCAGGGCGACGAAGTAGAGCAGGTTCAACCCGATGTTCAGGAAGATGAACAGCAACTTGAGGGCCGCAAACTTCCATGGGCGGCGCTGGTAGCGCAGGTAGGCGAACGGGATGCACTGGAATGCGTCGAGTGCGACCACGATGGCCATCGTCCAGACATACTCGGGATGGGTGCTATAGCCCATCCATCCTGCGATGCCGGGCAGGAAGGCCAGCACCAGAGCCACAAACAGCAGCGAGGTGTTGCCCACGGTCATGAGCGTGGTGCTGTAGACGGTGTTGGGGTTTTCCTCGCTCTTGTTGGCAAAGCGGAAGAAGGTTGTCTCCATGCCGTAGGTGAGGATGACCAGCAGCAGTGCCGTGTAGGCATACACGTTGGTGATGACGCCATAGCCACCCGAGGCGGCCGACATTTTGGCGGTATATAGGGGCACGAGCAGGTAGTTCAGGAACCTCCCGATGATGCTGCTCAAGCCATAGATGGCGGTGTCTTTTGCCAGTGATTTCAGGTTAGCCATTTTCTTGTGTTTTTAGGGGCCTTCAGGGCTTTAGGAACCTTTTGAGCATTTAAAAAAGAGAGCCGACTTCGCCGGGACGCTCACGTTTCAAGTGGTTATAGGCCAGTGTGGTCGCCTCTCGTCCACGGGGAGTGCGGTTGATGAAGCCCTCCTTGATGAGGTAAGGCTCATAGACCTCCTCGATGGTTCCAGCGTCCTCATTCATCGCCGTGGCAATGGTGTTCAGGCCCACGGGACCACCGTTAAACTTGTCGATAATGGTCAGCAGAATCTTGTTGTCGATTTCATCGAGACCATATTTGTCGATGTTCAGCGCCTCGAGGGCATAACGGGCGATTTCCAGGTCAATGCGGCCGCTGCCCTTCACCTGGGCGAAGTCGCGCACACGGCGCAGCAGCGAGTTGGCGATGCGGGGCGTGCCGCGACTGCGCAGGGCAATCTCGATGGCTGCCTTGTCGTCGATGGGCACGTTTAATAGGCGTGCCGAGCGGCGGATAATGCCCTCAAGCACCTTGTGGTCGTAATATTCAAGGTGGCAGTTGATGCCAAAACGTGCCCTGAGCGGCGAGGTGAGCAGGCCGCTGCGGGTGGTGGCACCAATGAGAGTGAACGGGGCGAGGGTAAGCTGTACCGAGCGTGCGCCCGGGCCCTTGTCAATCATGATGTCGATGCGGTAGTCCTCCATCGCACTATAGAGGTACTCCTCGACAATGGGGCTCAGGCGGTGAATCTCGTCGATAAAGAGCACATCGTTCTCATCAAGCGAGGTGAGCAGGCCGGCCAAGTCGCCTGGCTTGTCGAGCACGGGGCCTGAAGTGACCTTGAAACCCACTCCCAGCTCATTGGCGATGATGTTGCTCAACGTCGTCTTTCCCAGACCCGGGGGGCCGTGAAACAGCACATGGTCCAGCGACTCGCCACGCAGCTTAGCGGCAGCGACAAACACGCGCAGGTTTTCAATAATCTTGTCCTGTCCAGCAAAATCCTCAAAGCGCACAGGCCTCAAGGCTCGTTCAAAGTCCTGGTCGGTCTTCAACGACTCTCTCCTAATGTCAAATTCCTCGTCCATAGACCGCAAAATTACTACAAAATTCGCAAAAAGTATCTAACGTTTTTGGTTTTCGGTGCCACTACCTGATTTTTTGATGATGCAGATTTCTTTCATGCGGTTCAACAGGTCGTGGTCTTTCTTGATAATTACGTATCGGTTGCCATATAGGGTGACGGCTGACCATTTGTCGGAGACCTTAACAGTATCGTTATAACGGTTCATCTTGCGGGCAATCGGCCTGAAAAAGAACGGCAATTCATCGAAGTCGGTAGGAAAAAGATTGAAACGCACCTCCTCAACCACCTCATCGTCGGTAATGCCAGCGACAAAGAATTCGAATGGTGAGTCCATATTGATGGTCTGATAGTGCACGGGATGAGTCTTGAGATCATCAAGAAAAGGCTGTGGAAGAAAGACCAATGAATCGCAGTGGTACACTTTGGCCATGCTTAAAGGCCACGATCTGGGATCATAGTTCACGGCAGCCGCCGATGCATCGTTGGAAATCATCGTAGGCACGAACGAAGAGAACAGTCCCGCGTCGTGTTCATTGGTCGCAATAATGCCGTCTCTGGTGTTTTCAATTTGCGCCTTCAGACGCTGTGCTTCCTGCCATGATAATGCCGCATGTCGGAGCCACAATCCATAGAATAACGCTAAGGCAACGCCCAAAACAATAGAGGCGTACTTTACCGTTCGGTCGCTGAGCAAGTTCAGCAATTCCCACATGAGCCTCATGACAAAAAGCAAAGCGAACAGTTCAAGGCCAAATGCCGTCCGCGCCGAAGTAAGTCCAGACAGAAAGACGATTCCAAGCGACAACAATGCGGCAAGAAGCAGATGAAGGTTCCCTCTCACCACTTTCTTTAAAGCCAAGGGATACCATATTGCCGATGCGACACACAAAAGAATGGCAAGGTACACGACCTTGAGTTTGCCCAAAATCATGAAACCGTTGATTATCTTCAACCCAAGCGCTGAAGCCGACAAACCGCCGTCCATGCCCGAACGCGCCATTGTGCCTGGTGCAAATGCCGCCAAACAAGCTCCAGCGAAGAATGCCACCGATAAGCAGATGCCTTCAGTACTGTGCGTCTTTTTAAAATGTAACACATTGAGCACAAGCAATGCAACACCTAACGGAAGCGTAATGCCCTCATGCGTCCAGCCAAGCAAAACCGCGACTGGCAAAAGCCAAAAGTCTTGCCAACCGATTAATCGTTGCCGCCGCGACTCATAGATGTGCAGGAAGATTAGCGTGGCCGTTGCGCACCACAGATAATTCACACTGCCGGTCATCCAGAGGAACGTGTCCTTGAAACGGGGCAAAAACAGTATCAGGGCCAACGTCACAAGATAAAGCAACAGGTTGCCACGTTGTTTCCTGCCAGCAGCATAACGCTTCAACAGGCAGACAAACATAGTGAACATCAACACATTCACCACATTAAAGAGCTGCTTGCCCAGCAAGCCAGTGAAAAGCTGAACCAGAAAATGCACGATGCTACGGCCATTCACCGCACTGTAATGGTTGACCTGAGACCGGATAATGTCACCAATAGAGCTGATGGGACGGGAATAGTCAACAGCCCCTGCGGCAATCATGAACTTGTAGATGAAATCGTCATGGTACTCGGGCGACAACAGGTTGAGCACATAGAATGCCACAGCAGCAATTGCCACCAGAATCATGGCTGGAGAAACAGCGGACCATCGCCCGAAATTCAGTTTATTGGTATTTATGGACACCGCCATTTGTTTCTTGTGATAAACGCTCAAACGTCAATTCTTATCTGGGGCGCTGATTCATTGGCCTTGAAGCATTTCATCGATAGGGATGAAACGGTAGCCTTTGCGTTTCAAGTCCTTGATAAGTGCCGGCAGTCGGTCATAGAATTTCTCGGTTCGGCGTTCATCGGTCCCGAAGTGAATCATCAGCAGGTGGCCATTGAGCGTCTTCTCCTTTTCACAGCGCATGATGCGTTTCCACAGCCATTTGTTATCACGGTAGGGATTGCTGCCCGTGATGCCAGGATAGGTATAGTCCATGCTACTCGCCGTACCGGGTGAGTAATTGACCAATTGCAGCCCCATCTCGCGTGCCCATGCAGCAATGGTGGCATTGTGCCACTCGTAGGGGGGAATCATCCACGGTGCCTGCTGCGGGGTGATGCCGAATTGGGCCAGTTTTTCATAGCTCTTGATGATGTCGTCACGGAACTGCTCCTTGGTCACCAGCAGCGAGTCGCGTTTCTCCCAGGCGCAATACACCAGGTGGCCGTAGCTGTGGCTGCCCACATAGTGACCGTCGGCAATAAGCCGCTTGACCACATCGGGATACATGTCAAAGAAACGCCCAGTGAAAAAGAAGGCGCCCTTGATGCCGTTTTTCTTGAGTGTGGAGATGATGCGGTCAGCACCGTCGGCACGGTCATCGGCTGTGAAGACGAGACACAGCTGCTTTTTGCCAGCATCACCACGCACGATGGCGCCCTCGTCCCACATGAAATTTCCACTCTGTCCCCTACCCTCGGTCTCATAGAACGAGAACGGGAAGGTAAGCGAAGCGGTACCATCCATGGTAGGCTCATTGGTGCTGTAGTCGTGGGTGTTGTCGTGATAAACCACATCCCAGGGCTGGAACAGGTCATAGGTGTTGCCCTCAATATTGAGCATGTCATCGGCCAGGTTCACGCCCTTGAGGCTGTTGAAGATGGTGGCATAGACAGGGCCGTCCACCAAGCCGCCCGTGGGCATGCCGACACGCTCCATCACGAAGTTGCTGTGCGGGGCGTGCGGATAAGTGCCACTGCGGGGAAGTTCCACAATCATGCTCGTACCCCACGGGTTGCAGCCCAAAAGCCAATCGCGCAAGGCGGCTTCCATCTCGATAAACTCGCAGTTGCCCGTCAGTTGTCGGTAGAGGATGCATTGGGTGAGCATCGCCGTGGTGAGGTTGTTGCTGCACCAGATGCCGGGAACGCCCCATAGGAAAGGACTTCCTATCTGCTCGGCGCGCGCATAAACGCGCTCGATGCCCGCCTTGATGTTGCGGATGAATTCGTCCCGCAAGCGGTCGTTGCTGCCGTTGGCCTCCTGAGCCAGGCGCACGTGCCCCATGTTCATGAAGGGGTACCACTGGTAGTGGCAGGCACTGTCGGCGCCCATCCATGGCGTGATGGGTTCTCGGCGGCCATATTCCACCGCCTGAGTCATATATTTGTCGTCGCCCGTCATGCGGTAGAGCTCGATTGCACCCAGTTCCATATCATCGACCCAGTTGTCCTCCTCGTAGATGTAGGGCGAGACGACGCTCACCGTCTGGGCGTTGCCCGGCTTGTCGATGCCCACCTGATAGGCGTCGGCGGCCTTGGCGCGGATTTTGGCGGCAAACTCGGGGTAGTACGGCTCCAGCACTTCAGCGCCCAGGGCGAAATCGCTCGCGAACTTGCCTGCAGTGCTGGCCGCGCCCGTCGTGGCGTTCATGAACTTGCCGCGCTGCTGCGGCTTGCCGTCGATGTAATAGACGGGCCGCCCGTTATTGGGCCCCCAGCCATAGTCGGCGGGGTCGTCCTTGGGCAACTTCATGCCGATGTGGTCGCGGTCGTCGGCAATCTGGTTATAGAGTTCGCCCGGGGCCGGGTTCATTTTGTCGAGCCAGGTGAGGCCCCAGTAGATCTCGTCGATGATGTCGGGGATGCCGTTGGCTCCCTCAAGGCCGTTGGCCTGGTAATGGTCGCCAAAGGCTCCCGGGCACTGCAGCCAGGCCAGCATCATCTGGTAGATGGCATTGGCGCTTGTGGTAGTGTATTGCAACAGATCGGCGGCATCGTGCCAGCCACCGCGCACGTCGATGTGCTGTCCCTCTTTTTCAGGGTGATAGCGCACATAGGCATCCTTGACGTGGCAACTGTCGCGTTGAAACGGATTGTAGCCACATCGCTGCTGCCGCATGTAATTGAGCACAAAGTCGGCCGTGCCGTCCCACACGCGGTTATTGATGGGGAACACGGGCGATTTGATGTCGCCAACGACAATGCGGTAGGCCCCTTCGCCCTCAAAAGCGCTAAAGTCGAGCCTGCAAGTTGATGCCATCTGGCCATTCGACCCCATATTGCGCGTGGTCGTCGCACGGTAGACCGTCTTGCCGGTGAAGGCATCGACCAGTTCAAACTCGGACACTTGCATCTTCTCCTGACTCATGAGTACAGCCACCTTGGTCGAATGGGGCAGGTAACCCAACTGATTGATGCGAATCCATCCCTCGGCCTGAGCGAGCAAGCCGCCCATTGCCATCAAAAATATTAATGTGAACAGTCGTCTCATCATTTCCCTCATTGATTAAATTGGCGCCGAAATCCGACACCTGTCACAAAGGTACAAAAAACTGCTGAATGATGACTTTTTAGGTCAAACAAAAAAGCATTTTAAGCGGGAAGAAGGGAAGACGGATGAAAAATGGCATTGCGACAAAAAGGATGAAACGGGATGTGTGCCAGTTTTTGGCAAAATTGCTGTCGATTGGTTTGTTGATTCAATTGAAATAGCTATTTTTGCGAGGCAGAAACCAAAAATATTGAGTAAAAATGAAAAGAATGACCAAAACGTCGCTGATGTTGCTGGTAGTGTGGCTATCGCTCACGTCGATGACGACACTCAATGCTTGCAGCCACCAAGTGAACAACAACACTGTCGTCAAGACAACGACCGAAAACCAACAACCCGCTACGACCACAACACAACCCACAGGAGAAGTGGTGTTGGGTGCTGCCCGCACAGGTGAGTATGTGCCCTTGCTGAATGGCAAGCGCGTGGCATTGTTGAGTAACCAGACGGGTATGGTGGGCGACAAGCACACCCTGGACCTGATGCTGGAAAACGGTGTGAACGTGGTAACGATTTTCTCGCCTGAACACGGATTCAGGGGTAATGCAGATGCCGGCGAGCACGTCTCAAGCAGTGTTGACGAAAAGACGGGTATTCCCATCGCATCGCTGTATGACGGCAAGTCTCCCATGCCCAGCAAGGAAGTAATGGACGGCATTGACATTATCGTTACCGACATTCAAGACGTGGGTCTGAGGTTCTACACCTATTATGTAACCATGATCAACCTGATGGACGCTGCGGTAACCTATGACAAACAGTTCATGGTGCTGGACCGCCCCAACCCCAACGGCATGTATGTTGATGGTCCCATTCTGGACATGACGCTCAAGTCGGGCGTGGGCCGCTTGCCCATCCCCACTGTGCACGGCATGACGCTAGGTGAGTTGGCACAAATGGCCAACGGCGAGGGCTGGCTCAAAGACGGCAAGAAGTGTAACCTCACTGTCATTCCCTGCGAGAACTATACCCACCAGACACGATACGAGTTGCCCATTGCTCCGAGTCCCAACTTGCCGAATATGCTGGCTATTTACCTCTATCCCTCGACTTGCTACTTTGAGGGCACGACAGTGAGTCTGGGGCGCGGTACCGACTGGCCTTTCCAGGTCTATGGCCATCCCGACATGACGGGTTACAGTTTTGAGTTCACTCCCAAAAGCCGCTTTGGCGCCAAGACACCGCCGCAAATGGACAAGTTGTGCCACGGCGTTGACCTGCACAACCTGAAAGCCGAAGACGTGATTGCCAAGGGCATCAATCTGGAATATGTCATCGATGCCTACCGCAACCTGACCAAAAACGGGCACCAGTTCTATCTCAAGAGCAACTTCTTTGACCTGCTGATGGGTACTACCCGCGTGCGCCAACTCATTGCCGAGGGCAAGAGTGCCGACGAGATCAAAGCCACCTGGCAGGCTGACGTGGAACTGTTCAAAGCCCAGCGCAAGCCTTATCTCCTCTATGAAGAGTAACATAGAACTATAGATTACAGACAACTAAAGACTAACAAGTAAAGATTAAAGAATATGACTCCCTGGATTGTACTTGCCACGATTGTTGGCTATTTCATTCTGCTGTTTATCATTTCGTGGGCCGCGTCGCGCAAGAGCGACACCGTCACCGCCCTGAGCGGCGGCCGCCAAGCACCGTGGTTCATTGTCGCCATTGCCATGCTGGGTGCTCCCATCTCGGGTGTGACCTTTATCTCGGTGCCGGGCATGGTCGTCACCAAGGGATTCAGCTACTTGCAGATGGCGCTAGGTTTCATCGTGGGCTACTTCGTCATCGCCTATGTGCTCATCCCGTTGTTCTATAAACGCAACCTGGTGTCGATTTACGGCTATCTGGAGCAGCGCTTTGGCGGCAGCACCCACAAGAGCGGTGCATGGTTCTTTTTCATCAGCAAGATGTTGGGTGCCGCAGTGCGCTTCTATGTGGTGTGCGTGACCTTGCAGCTGCTTGTTTTCTCACCATTACACATCCCGTTTGTCATCAACGTCATTGTCACCATCGCCCTCATCTTCCTTTACACGTTGCAGGGTGGTGTAAAGACCGTCATCTGGACCGACACGCTGAAGAGTTTCTGCCTCATCCTGTCGGTGGTATTGAGCATCTACTTTGTCGCCAAAGGTTTGGGATATGATCTGGGCGGCCTGTGCAAGGCAGTGGCGGGTGACGAGTCGTCGCGAGTGTTCTTCTTTGACAATCCCAAGGAGGGCACCTACTTCTGGAAACAGTTCATTGCCGGTATTTTCATGGTCATCGCCACCACAGGACTCGATCAGGATCTGATGCAGCGCAGCCTGGCCTGCAAAAACGCCAGCGAGTCGTCCAAAAACCTTATCGTGAGCGTCTTCCTGCAGGTCATCGTCATCGCACTATTCCTGATTTTGGGTACTTTGCTCACCCTGCATGTCAAGGCTCACGGCATTGCCATGCCTGAAAAAACCGATGAATTGTTTGGTACGGTGGCCTTCAGCGAAGGCATGCCTGTGCTGCTGGGTGTGGTATTCATTATCGGCCTGATTGCTGCAGCCTACTCGGCTGCAGGGTCGGCCTTGACCTCGTTGACCACCTCGTTTACAGTCGATATTCTGGGAGCCGACAAGAAGCAGGACGACAAGGCCTTGGGACGCACCCGCCGCATGGTTCACATCGCAATGGCAGCCGGCATGGGCCTGGTCATCCTGATTTTCTATGCCATCAGCAACAGTGATGCCATCAGCGCGGTTTACACGCTCGCCAGCTACACCTATGGTCCCATTCTTGGCCTGTTCGCCTTTGGCATGATGTGCAAGAAGCCTGTGCGTGACCGATTGGTTCCCGTGGTGTGTATCGCCGCTCCTGTCATCAGTTTCTTCATCCAGATGTGGCTCAAGAACCAGTATGACTACACGCTCGGTTTCGAGTTGCTGCTGCTGAATGCCGCCTTGACCATGATTGGCCTGGCATTGCTTATCAAGAAGAGGCCTTAGGTTTTAGCTAATTATTCTTAGAAGCATGGCCCGCAATCTTGTTGCCCGTTATGTTTGGCTGGTGGATACCATCAACCGCTATGGCCGCATCACGCTCAAGGACTTGAATGATGCCTGGTTGCGCAGCGATATCAGCGAGGGCAAGCCATTGGCGCGTCGCACCTTTTTCCACTATCGCGATGGTGTGGAAGAGATGTTCGATATCAACATCCAGTGCGACAAGTCCACCTTTGAGTATTATATCGACAACTCAGGAGGCGAAAGCAATGCACGACTGCTGTCATGGTTGGTGGATTCGGTATCGATGAGCGGCATGTTGAGTGATGCACACGACATCAGCGAGCGCATCATACTTGAGAATGTCCCTTCGGCGCGACAGAACCTGCCGGTGATTATCGATGCTTTGAAACAGAACCACCGCATCAGTTTCTCTTACAAGAGTTATACCCGCTCGCGCCCCACCCATGACATCATTTTGGAGCCTTACTTTGTCAAAATCTTCAAGCAGCTGTGGTATGTTATTGGTTTGAATGTCAGGGAGAAGCAAATCAAGACCTACTCGCTTGACCGCATGAGCAACCTGACCGTGCTGCCAGACGTCTTCGTGATGCCTGACCAAGTCAACCCATCGGAATTCTTCAAGGACTGCTTTGGCATCATCACCAACCGCAATAGTGCCAAGCGCATCGTGCTGCGCGTGGAACCGACACAGGCCAAATACTTCCGCGCCCTGCCTCTTCACAGTTCGCAGCAGGAGGAAGTGCATGACCAATATTCGTTGTTCTCTTACAAAATGCGTATCACCTATGACCTCAAGGAGGAAATCATGTCGCATGGCGCCAGCATCGAAGTGCTGGAACCCGCAGAATTGAAAACCCTTATCCGCACCGAACTAGAAGAAGCGCTGAAACAATATCAATAGAATCATTATGAAACGTCAACTGATTATATTACTGGCATTGTTGCCGCTGTTGCTGGCGGCACAGACAGGCGACCTGCCTAGAAGTACGCCAGCTGCCGAGGGGATCAGCACCCAGGCAGTCATCAACATGATGGACTCGTTGCTGGCATTGCCCGAGTGTGACATCCACCATGTGATGGTTGTTCGCCATGGCAAAGTGGTGGCTGAGTTGCATCCCGCCCCTTTCCGCGCCGAGGACAGCCATACTCTCTACTCGGCCAGCAAGACGTTCACATCGCTGGCTGTGGGTTGCGCCATCGACGATAACCTGCTGCGACTCGAGGACAGGGTGATGGCCTTCTTCCCTGACAAGCGTTCAATGCCCGTCAGCGACAATATGGCCGACATGACCGTGCGTGACCTGCTGATGATGGCCTCGGGCGTGAAACCTGATTGGACAATGCGCAACAACAGTACGGACTGGGTGAAAGACTGGCTCGCCAAACCCGTTGATGACAAGCCAGGCAGCCTGTTCCAATATGACTCGATGTGCACCTTCATGCTCAGTGCCATCGTGCAGCGCGTGACAGGCCAAACGATGCTTGAATATCTGCAGAAGAAACTTTTCGTCCCCATGCACATCACCGTGGCCGACTGGGAGACCAGCCCCGACGGCATCAACACCGGCGGCTGGGGCTTGCGCGTTCAGGCCGAGACGATGGCAAAACTGGGCTTGTTGCTCTTGAACGAGGGCAAGTGGAACGGTGAACAACTCGTCAGCGCCGACTATGTGAAAGCGGCATGCTCACGTCTCATTGACGGTGGCGCCAAAACAACCGTGCCGCCCACCGACGGCAACCAGGGCTATGGCTACCAGGTGTGGCAAAGCAAGTGGCCCGGTTCCTATCGTGCCGACGGCGCGATGGGCCAATACACCGTCGTCGTGCCCGATGCCGACCTCGTCGTGGTTATCTTGGGCATGAAACTCTACGGACACGAGGAGTTGGCCTGCATCTGGAACCAACTGATGCCAGGCATCAATAATGAGCCATTAAAGCCCGAGAAGAAATTGCAGGCCAAGTTGGACAAGTTGTGTGCTAGGGCGATGTTGCAGCTGCCAAAAGGCAAGAAAAAATCGGCTCATGCGGGACCAATCCTGAAGATTGATTCCAACAGGCACGGTTTTCAATATTTGTCGATCCCAGGCAACGAATTGGTGCGAATTGACAATGTGAGCGGCAAGAAAGATATGTTTGACTTGGGTTACGGTGAGTGGCGCTATACCCCGATGAACGGCTATCCCGTCTATAGCATCAACGCCATCAACATGATGCGCGACCTCAAGGACGACTTCGTGGCGGCAGCTGCTTATGCCTGGACATCGTCCTCGACGCTCGAGGTGCGGATTCACTATGTCAACTGGATTAGCGGAACGACACTGGTTTTTGATTTAGACAAGCACGAGGTGACGATGTGTGATACCTATCCCAATTCCAAGCCCGAAATCGTCCACTTTAATATTGAAAGATAATGCGCCGCCTGTTTTATTGGTTATTGTGCTGCTTTTGTTTGAGTGCAGCCGCCCAAACGGGCGACCTGCCGCGCTCTACCCCCGAAGCCGAAGGCGTGGACTCGTCGTTGCTCAATCAAGTCTATAACAAATTGTCGATCTTGCCCAATGTGGATGTCCATCACCTGATCGTGGTGCGACACGGCAAGGTCATCGGTGAGCGGCACTACTACCCTTATCAAGCCAACCACCTGCACACGCTCTACAGCGCCAGCAAGACAGTAACAGCATTGGCGGTGGGCCTTGCTGTTGACGACGGATTGCTCAAGATTGAGGATAAGGTGTCCAAGTATCTGCGCGACAAGATGCCAGCCAAATTGTCGCCTGCTCTCGACAGCTTGACCGTGCGCAACATGCTCATGATGTCGGCTGGACGGCAACAAGACCTGAACATATTCATGGGCGAGGCCGACTGGCTCTCTAGCTGGTTTGCCGGAGACTTCCATAGCCCCGGCCAACGATTCAGCTATGACTCAATGTGCACCTATGCCCTCGCGGTTATCGTGACGCGTCTCACAGGGAAGTCGCTACTGGATTATGTTCGGGAGCGCATCTTTGAACCGATGCACATCACCCAAGCCGACTGGGAAATGTCTCCCGACTCCATCGCAACTGCAGGATGGGGCTTGCGCCTTCAGGCCGAAAGCGAAGCAAAACTGGGCCTGCTCATGCTGCACGGCGGTGAGTGGAACGGCAAACAGCTGCTGAGCAGAGAATGGATTCACGACATGACGCAAAGGCACATCTCTACCCGAACGAGTCCTTTGCCTAAATTGTCCCTGATGCAAAAGATAACGAATTTCTTTCGCAGCATATGGCATGGAATACGTTCATGGTTCACAGGCTACAATGTCGATCATTATTTCTTGGGCTATGGCTACCAAATCAAATCCATTCAACAGCCGCGGGCCGACATCTTCTTTGCCACGGGCTATGGCGGACAACTCATCTATGTCGTGCCTAAGTTGGACCTGGTGATTGCCGTCAATGGCAGGGCCCACAACTATGGCGACGAGCTGAAGGTGTTCTATGATGACCTTGTCGAGCCCCTCATCAGCGGTGAGAAGGCTGAGAAAGTCAGCAGTTCTCCAGCTTTTATTCAGTTACCGCAGGGTGCTGCCAGCCATCCCCTTGAAGAACGTCTATTCTCGAGCGTCATCATACCCGAGAAAAACCTGTTGGGCATCCAATCCATTACTGTGAAGCCCATGGGTAATGACCGTGTCTTCACCATGACTGACTGGCGCGGGCCGTTGCGGGCTGTTGCCTCCTGTGGCGAGTGGCGCATCACCACCCATGACGACCGTCCCATCTACATCATGGAATGCCGTGAGCAATTGGTGGGCAGCAAGAGGCCCTTCACCAGTGCCGCAGCCTATGCTTGGCAGGGCGACACCCTCGCCTTGCGGCTTGACTGGCTCGACGGCGGCGACAACCGTCGCCTGAAGATGGCCTTTGACGGCGACCGGGTGACTATTATCGCCAACGACAATTACGACCTGTTACTCACCGACACGATTGCAGGACAATTAAAATAGAGGCTTTAGGGAGAGGACAATTTATTGAGATCGAAGCGAGAATGAGGGATATTACCGACATCGGCGATGTGAAAAAGCGTTTCCAAGGTCATCTGATTATGGAAAAGGGCATGAGCGCCAACACCGCTCAAGCCTATAGCGACGATGTGGACAAACTCACCCGCTACCTTGCCGAAGCGGGTGTGGGTATTGAGCGCGCCACGACCGATGATTTGGAGCGCTTTGTGTGCTCCTTGCAAGACGTGGGCATCCAGCCTCGTTCCCAAGCACGCATCATCAGCGGAGTAAAACGGTTCTACAAGTTCCTGAGAATGGAGGGCTACATGGACACCGATCCCACCGAACTGCTGCTCACCCCCAGAATAGGCCGCCACTTGCCCGAGGTGCTGACCATCGCCGAAATCGACAGCATGATTGATTGTATCGACATGTCCAAGGCTGAGGGGCAGCGCAACCGAGCCATCATTGAGGTCCTGTATGGTTGTGGCCTGCGCGTGAGCGAACTGGTAGGCCTGCGCCTGTCACAACTGTTTCTTGAAGAGCATTATGTCATCATTCAGGGCAAGGGCAACAAGCAACGTTTGGTCCCTATTTCTCCTGTTGCCATCGAGCAGATTAACCTCTATTTGGAACAGACGCGCTCCCACCAGGTCGTGCAGCGAGGCAGCGAGGACATCCTCTTCCTGAACCGACGCGGTGCGATGCTTACGCGCCAAATGATTTTCCACATCGTCAAGCAGCTGTGCGAGTTGGCAGGAGTGCGTAAGGTTATCAGTCCCCACACCTTGCGCCACAGTTTTGCCACCCACCTGCTTGAAGGCGGTGCCAACCTGCGTGCCATTCAGCAGATGCTGGGCCACGAGAGCATCACCACTACTGAGATATACGTCCACATCGACCGCACCCGCCTGCGCGACGAAATCCTCCAATACCACCCGCGCAACAATAAAAAGTAAAAGTTTTTTAGTACTTTTGCTGCGTTTACAGTTAGAATCTAACAGACAAAACATAGAATAGAAAAAATGAAAAAACTGTTATTGCTTGCTATTGCAGTGCTGACTCTTGCAGGGATGGCACATGCCAATTCCTGGTGGGACAACTATGCGCCCGACAATGTGAATGTGAGGTTTAACTCTACCAATCTGCCCATCGTGTTTATCGACGTGGACGGTAACTATATCGACCGCGAAGTGCGCATCACGGCAAGGATGAAAATCATCTACAACGAGAACGGACAACTCAACTATGCCGACACGATTCGCCACCCTGGACAGCGCATTGATTATGAAGGCTATGTGGCCCTGCGCTACCGTGGCAGTTCGTCATATTCCATGAGCGACAAGAAGCCCTATTCCTTCCGTCCATTGAACAAGCCTTTGGAGGAAGGCGGCACCAAAAAGAAGGTTGAGATTCTGGGCATGGGCAAAGACAACGATTGGGCACTGCTGGCCCCCTATGCAGACAAGAGCATGATGCGCGACCTGCTGGCTTTTGAGATATCGCGTCCATGGATGGAATACACGCCTCAAGGCCGATTCTGCGAACTGGTCCTTGACGGCATCTATTATGGTGTATATATCCTCACCGAGGTGGTTTCTGACGGTAAACACCGCGTGAATGTGCCCGACCCCGGAATCGAAGGGGATGAACTCACCGGGGGCTATATCATGGAAGTGAACCGTACCGACGGCGAGGTGACACACATATCCAAATACCATCCCGTGAGCAATACGGGCGTAGGTTACCCGAACAAGTATATCTATTTCCAGTATAAATCGCCCGACTATGAGGACATGACCGACGAACAGGTAAGTTACATCAACAATCGCATCGACCAGATGGAGAGGCTGTTGTGGAATTACCGGCCCTCAGGCTCCACCAGCTATAGGAATTATCTGGATATGGAAAACTTTATCGACTACCAGATTGCCATGGAAGTGGGCCACAATGTAGACGGTTACCGGTTGAGCGGCAAATTCTTCAAGCGGCGCGACAGCGAGGATACGCGCTTCAAGATGGTGGTGTGGGACAACAACCTGTCCTATGGCAACGCCGACTACTATGATGGCTGGCGAACCGACACCTGGATGTACAAGAACAATAACACCCTCAACAGTGGTGGAGACGAACAGTTGATACCATTCTGGTGGTATAAACTTAATACCGACCCTGAGTACACCGCAGCCTTCAAGGCCCGTTGGGCACAGTACCGCCGCAGCAACCTCGAGGAAAGCCGCCTCATGGCAACAGTTGACTCCATGGCCAATGTTTTGACCATCAACGGGGCAGAGAGCAGAAACAGCCAGGCCTGGCCACGGTGGGGCGAATATGTCTGGCCAAACTACTATGTCGCCGACGATTTCCAAGACGAGGTCAGCTTCCTCAAGCAATGGCTCCATAACCGCATCGCGTGGATGGACAGCCAATTAGGCTTTGATCCCAATGCCATCGAACGGGGTGACGTGAATGGGAACGGCAGCGTGACGATTGCCGATGTCTCGGCTCTCATTGACTACCTGCTCAGCAAGGACGAAACATCCATCGTTAAAGATGCCGCCGACTGCAATTTGGACGGCAGTGTGGGCATCAGCGACGTGAGCACGCTCATTGACTACCTGCTGAGTGGCAGCTGGTAAGCTGAAAGGATGACAACACCTGCGAGGATTTTTCCCCGCAGGTGTTGTTTTGTAGTGATTTATGCACTATCTTTGCCGTTATGGAACATCCCAAGTTTATCATCACCAGTGGCGGGCACCTGCGGTTGGGCATGGTCACTTTGCATCGTGACCTCTTGATGCCCCATGAGCAGTGTTTGGGAGGTGGCTTCTATGAGTACGATTATGCAGCCAACATCTTGATTCTGTCGGGCAAGTCGTTTGATTATGGGTTGCCCCGCTGGAGCAAGGTGGATGTGCTTCAGGTTCCAGAAGCCTACCGCAACATTCCCATCGTGTATCGCGACCACTGGGGAGAGGAGTTGAACATAACCAATAGTTTCACAATCAAGTATTATTGAGTCCACATGATGAAAAGGTTCTTGAACGACATAAAAAATATCCTGCCGAAGGATAGGATTTATACCGACGAGTTGCGTACCCTGGCGTGGGGCACCGACGCAAGTTTCTATCGCTTGACACCTAAGGTAGTGCTGCGCGCCAAGGATGAAGACGAGGTTGCAATGATTGCCAAGGTTGCCAATAAATATGGCCTGCCGTTCACCTTTCGTGCCGCGGGCACATCACTCTCAGGTCAAAGCGTGAGTGACAGCATCCTGATTGTGGCGGGCAAAAACTGGGAAAACTACCGCGTGGCGGCAGATGCCGAGAGTATCACCCTACAACCAGGCATCGTGGGGGCGAGGGTGAACCAGATTCTTAAACCCTTCGGACGTGTTTTCCCGCCAGACCCTGCCAGCATTGGCTCGGCCATGGTGGGCGGCATTGTAGCCAACAACGCCTCGGGCATGAACTGCGGCACGCACGCCAACAGCGACCGCATGCTGCTGTCGGCGCGTTTGGTGCTGCCCGATGGAACCGTGCTTGACACGGGCGACGCTGCAAGCCGTGAGACATTCAAGAAATCCCATCCTGAGTTTATCGCAAAAATCGAGGCGCTGCGTGACCGCATCCGCAACAATCAGCCATTGGCTGACAGAATCCGAAAGAAATACAGCATCAAGAACGTCACGGGATTGAACCTGAGGCCGTTTATTGCCTATGATGATCCGTTTGACATTATCGCCCATTGCGTGGTGGGCAGCGAGGGCACGCTGGCCTTTATCAGCCAGGTGACCATGCGCACACTGCATGACTACCCCTGTAAGGCCTCGGCGATGCTCTACTTCTTCACTATGAAGGAGAGTTGCGAGGCGGTGGTCGCCCTCAAGCAGTTGAAATCGAGCGATGAGGATATTGCCATGAGCGAGGAAAACCTGATGGTCAAGAGCGCCGAGATGCTCGACTACCTGTCGCTGGCCTCGGTCGATGACCCCGTCTATCTGCAATACAAGCGCGATGTGGATGCAGGCAAGATTGAGGGTGTGGAGCCAGGCGACTACCACAACCTGACCGCCATCCTTACCGAAACCAAGGCGATGGCTCCCGACGACCTGCAACACCGCATCGACACGATTACTGATTGCCTGTCGCAGTTCAAAACCTATATCCCCGTCGAATTCACTACCGATCCAGCCGTCTATGGCAAGTATTGGGCCATCCGCTCGGGCATTTTCCCCAGCGTGGGCGGTGCGCGTCCTGTGGGCACTTCATGCCTCATCGAGGATGTCGCCTTTGCCGTCGAGGACCTGCCCGAGGCGACTGTCAAACTGCAAAAACTGATTGCTGACCACGGCTACAAGGACGCTTGCATCTACGGCCACGCCTTCGAAGGCAATTACCACTTCATCATCAATCAGCTCTTCAGCGACGAGAGCGAGGTGCAGCGCTATGCCGCGATGATGCGCGACGTGGCAAGGCTGGTGGTTGAGGAATATGACGGTTCGCTCAAGGCCGAACACGGCACTGGCCGCAACATGGCGCCGTTTGTCAAGTATGAATGGGGCGAGGAGGCGTTTGCTGCCATGCGGGAGCTGAAAGAGATTTTCGACCCCCACTATCTGCTCAACCCTGGTGTCATCTTTAACGACGATCCCGAGTGCTTCATCAAGCACTTCAAACCGTTGCCCGAGCTCAAGCTGGGTGAAAACATCCAGATTACCGAGGACGATAACCATTACAATACTGAACTCGAGACCATTAAAGGCGTCAATAGGGTGAACAAGTGTATCGAGTGCGGCTTCTGTGAGGTGAACTGTGTGACCTGCGGCTTCACACTCTCGTCGCGCCAGCGCATCGTCATTCAGCGCGAAATCTCACACTTGCGTGAGAGCGGGAATGACCCCGAGCGTTTGGCAACCCTCGATGAACAATACCGCTATCTTGGCGACCAAACATGTGCCGGAGACGGCCTGTGCGCCACCTCTTGCCCAATGAAAATCAATGTCGCCGACCTTACCCACCTGGTGCGTCAAGAGGCCTTGCCACAGGACAGCATGGGATACAAGGCAGGTGCCTTTGCCGCAAGGCATTTTGCGGGCATCAAGAGCGGTTTGCGTCTCGTGCTTGACACGGCACGACTCGGTCACAATGTATTGGGCACCTCGGCCATGAAGGGCGTGGCAGGAGCCATGCACAAAGCGGGGCTGCCACTATGGACCCCCGCCATGCCCGGCAAAGCGCGACAACCGCATGCTGGCTGTGTCGGCGATAACGACCTCAAAGTAGTTTATTTTCCATCGTGCATCAATCAGACAATGGGCCTGTCCAAAGGCTCGCCCATAAAAAATACACTCGTTGATGAAATGGTGCAGCTGTGCCGCAAGGCGGGCTATGAGGTCATCTTCCCCAAGGGGCTGGAAAAGATGTGCTGCGGCACCATCTGGGAATCTAAGGGCATGCTTGACATTGCCGACCAGAAAACCGCCGAGCTCGATGAGGCTTTGTGGCTGGCCAGTGAACAGGGAAAGTATCCTGTGATGTGCGACCAGAGCCCGTGCCTGCACCGCATGAGGAAATGTATCAAGCGCATGAAGCTCTATGAGCCTGTGGAATTCATTTGGGAATATCTGCGTGGCCGCTTGGAATTCACACCCATCGACCGCCGCATCGCCCTGCACTTCACCTGCTCCACTCGCGAGATGGGACTGGTGGAAACGATGACCAATCTGGCACGCCTGTGCAGCAACAATGTCTTCATGCCCGAGGGCGTGGGCTGCTGTGGCTTTGCCGGTGACCGCGGCTGGACATACCCCGAAGTCAACCGCTGGGCATTGCGCAAGCTGCGCAAGCAGCTGGAGGACAACCGCATCGAGATGGGCTACAGCAACAGCCGCACCTGCGAGGTGGGCCTTGAAACCAACGGCGGCATCCCCTACCAGAGCATCGTCTATCTCGTCAACGAAGTCACCCAACCGAAATAATCATTTAATAATAGAATTATGGCACATATCTGTGAAAATTGCAAGTTTAGAGCACATTACGACAAGAAGCCCGATTCAGCGCTGGGCAAGTTTTGGCGCTGGCACATTAACTTCTGCCCCGGATGGCGCAGCTATTTTTCGCGTCAAAGTGAAGAGAAAAAGGCCGAATTGAGAGCTCAATACAACTTCAAAAAATATTAGAAAAAATGCTGCAAGAAGGACTTCAACACACCAGTGAATTGAGAGTTGATGGGTCGAACACGGCCATTGCTATGGGTTCGGGCGACCTGCCTGTGTTAGCAACTCCCGCGATGATGGCACTCATGGAAAATGCTGCCATGCTAGCTGTGGCACCGCATCTGCCCGAAGGCAGCACCACTGTGGGAGGTCATATCGCCGCATCACACATCAAACCCACTGCCGTTGGCGAGGCCGTCACTGCCACTGCCACAGTCATCAAGGTTGAAGGCAAGAAAATCGAGTTTGAAGTTCAAGCGCACTGCGGTGACACGCTCATTGGCGATGGTACTCACCTGCGCTTTATCGTTGATAAAGAGAAATTCATGTCAAGATTATGAAAAGGATACTTTTTATTGCTATGGTGGTCGTCGCCTTTTTTGCCATGACGGCCCATGCGCAGACCGAGGGTGAAACTGCGCCCAAGAAGGTGTATAACGAACAAATCAACCCGCTGGAGCAGATTGACCAGGCTGTGGCTCAGGCTCAAAGTGAGGGCAAGTATGTCATCTGCCAAGTGGGCGGCAACTGGTGCCCGTGGTGCCTGCGTTTTGCCGACTTCATCACCAATGACAGCACCATCAATGCCGTCATCGAGCAGAACTTCGTCTATATCCATACCAACTACCATCCCCGCAAGGCAGGCGAAGTGGGCAAGGCTTTGATGAAACGTCTGAACAATGCCGGTCGCTTCGGTTTCCCCGTCTTTGTCGTTCTCGACGGCCAAGGAAATGTGCTGCACATCCAGGACTCGAGTTTCCTCGAGGAGGGCAAGGGTTACAACAAGGAGAAGGTGCTGCGCTTTTTCCAGAACTGGACTCCCGCTGCTGTACAGGAACCGTAACATCAGTTCCAACGGGCAGTGATGGAGCTAAATTCATCGCAAAAAAACTCAATTAAGAATTAAAATCACTACCTTTGCCGGCGCAATGAAGAGAACGCTGTTGGTCATATTGGTGATGCTGTGCGCGATGGCAATGAATATCGCTGTCGCACAGGGGCCCAATCTGGACCAGGCCAAACCCGCAAAGGGCAAAAAGCAGCGGGTGGAGCCTTCCTACGCCTGGAGCGTAAGCGATCCGTTGGGCCTGCACTATCCCTCTACCATCGACACCTTGTTTCTGGACTATCACCGCACGATGGTTCCCTCATTGGTGAGTGATGCCTGGTTGACGACCGGTAACTACGGAGCCCCAGGGCAAAACCAGATTTTCTTTGAGCGTCCGACTGTAACGGGAGAATTCTTCTTTGAGGATGCCATCGAAGCATGGATGCACGACACGGGCACCATGCGTTACTACAACACTCGCATTCCCATGACGCTCTTGAGCCACTCGACGGGTGGTGACAAGTACAGCAATCTGGACCGCACGCAACTCGAATTCTCGGGCAATGTGAACCGCAAGAGCCAGGTGGGTGGCGGCATCGACTACATCTACAGCAAGGGTTCCTATGACGCGCAGGCCGACAAGGATTTCACATGGCGCCTGTTCGGCTCACACATGGGCGACCGCTACGAGATGCAGACGTTCTTCAACCATTACAACTACACCACCAAAGAAAGCGGCGGCATCACCGACGACCGATTTATCACCGACCCAGCCGAGGTGCAAGGCGGTGTCACCCGCGTGGACAACAAGAGCATCCCCACCCTGTTGAGCAATGCCCACAGCCATCTGGAGGGCAGCCAGTTCTACCTGAACCAGCGTTACAAGGTGGGATTCTACCGCTACCGTCGCGACAGTGTGACCGACACTATTATCGACCGCACCTATGTGCCAGTAACAAGTTTCATCTGGACGCTCGATTTCAAGCACGCCAAGCACCAGTTCCTGAATAGCGTGGCAAGTGAGGACAAGAGTTTCTTTGACCACACCTATTTGGGCCTGGGCGGTACTGATGAGACGACAAGCTTCTGGCGGCTGCGCAACACCGTGGGCGTGTCGATGCTCGAAGGCTTCAACAAGTATGCAAAATTCGGTTTCTCGGTCTTTGGCACCCACGAGGTGAGGCGTTATACCCAAATCACCGACAGTGTCACGGGAATGACACTTCCCGAGGGGCTGGAACCCGTGCCCGCCATAGTGCCGCACCGCACAACACAAAGCCTGCTGTGGTTGGGCGGCCAACTGACCAAGCAGCAAGGCACCCTGCTGCGCTACAATGCAACGGCGCAGTTTGGCGTGCTGGGTGACGCTGCCGGCGAGGTAGACGTCACAGGCGACGTGACCACACGCTTCAAGTTGCTGGGCGACACGGTGAGTGTTCGCGGCTATGGCTACTTCAAGAATCTGGCGGTGCCCTATCTGATTCAGAACTACGTGTCCAACCATTACATCTGGCACAACGACTTCAGCAAGACCAAGCGCGTGCGTGTGGGCGGTGAACTGGACATCCCGTTCTCATGGACCAATATTAATGTGGGCTATGAAACACTTACCGACTACATCTACTGGAACACTGAGGGGTTGCCCGCTCAGCATAGCGGTGCCATTCACGTCTTGAGCGCTCGTCTGCATCAGGGCTTGCACTTCAAAGCCTTTAACTGGGACAACAGCGTCACGTTGCAGACCAGCAGTAACGAGGAAGTACTACCGTTACCCAAGTTCGCGGTTTACAGCAACCTGTATGCCCGCTTCACCATTGCCCACGTGCTGCATGTGCAGATGGGTGTTGACTGCAACTACTACACCAAGTATTATGCACCCCGCTACAACCCAGCCACGATGACATTCCATGGACAGCAGGAGATGGAATGCGGCAACTTTGCCATGATGAACCTCTATGCCAACTTCAAGATGAAACAAGCACGTTTCTTCGTTTCCTGGAACCACTTTAACCAGAGACTCCAGAGCGGCGTCGCCTACTTCTCCACTCCGCACTACCCGCTCAATCCGGCACGCCTGCAGATTGGCGTCTCGGTCAACTTTGTCAATTAAACATAGAATGATTTTGCCTGACGTGATTGGCCCTCTTCAAGGCCCGTCCCATGGGTGCGTTCATTCCCCAGGCCACACGAGGCCTTCGGCCTGTGCGCCCTGGGGTTCACTCAATTCAAGGCCGCTGGCCTTGTGCAGGCCTACGGCCTACATCATTTTCCAGCACCATCCTTGCGCAGGCCTATATCGCCTAGCGGGTTGTTGTCACTACAGATTATTGAGAATGTTTTAGTCGATGAGGGCGAAAAGATCCTCTGCAATTGCAGGGGTCGCTGCAAAGATGCAGATGCCGTGGTCGATGCGGTAACGCTTCACGGTCGCTCCTGCCTCGAGGGCAATGAGTTCTCCCGCAGCGGCATCCCATTCCTTGAGGTTGAGTTCCCAATATCCGTCGAGCCAGCCGGCAGCCACATAGCACAGGTCCATCGCTGCCGATCCCAGCCGCCTGATGCCCCGCACACGCGGCATCACTCGGGCCACGCTTTCCAGGTTATTGTCAGGGTTGGTTGCTTTGTCATAAGGGAAGCCTGTCGATATCACGGCGCGCTGCAGTTCCCTGGTGGGTTTGACCTGAAGGGGTCCATAGGGGCCGTAAGCGCCTTTTCCCTTGATGGCATAGAATTCCTCGTCAAGGGTGGGGGCATAAACATAGCCCATCCTTGTCACGCCATCCACCTTGAGGGCGATAGAGATGCAATAGGTAGCGAGTCCCGCGCTGTAGTTCACCGTTCCGTCCAGGGGGTCTATCACCCATTGATATTGTGAATGGCGGTGGTCGTCGCCACTTTCCTCGCTCAGGATTGCGGCATCAGGGTAACGGTTGTGCAAGTGTTCCAGGATGATGCGCTCACTGCCCTTGTCGGCCTCGGTAACGATATCATAAGCGCTGCCCTTGTCCTCGATGTTGAGGTTGCGGCTGCGAAAGTGGTGCCTTAAAACGGTTGCTGCCTCATGAGCCATCAGCCTGACGTTCTCGAGCCAGTCTTGTTCCTGGGGTGTGAATTTTTCCTTTTCCATGATTATCATTTATTTTTCCAAACTAGAGGATTAGGTTTTAAAAAAGGGAGCGACTAACTCGCTCCCTAATAAATTGTCATTGCTCCTTCACTTCTTCGTTATCATCTGGTGCGATAGGAATCTGGCGTTTGAACACTTCTTTAAAGGTGATGAGCGTCTCACTGCGTCCCAGTCCAATCTTCATGAATTTGTCATGAATGATCTGCAACAGGTGATCGTTGTTTTGAGCATAAAGCTTGATGAACAAGTCATATTTTCCTGTAGTAAAGTAGCATTCTACCACTTCAGGTACAGTTTTGAGCCTAGCGACTACCTCGTCAAATTTGGAGGGGTCGTTAAGGAAAAAGCCGATGTAAGCACAGGTCTGGAAGCCCACCGACGAGGGTTCAATCAAAGAGATGGACCCACGAATGACACCCATATTATAAAGCTTCTGGATGCGTTGGTGGATAGCTGCGCCCGACACGTTGCACGCTCTTGCAATTTCCAAGTAAGGTTTGCGTGCATTCAATGAAAGCATCTTTAAGATTTTGTAATCAAGTGAATCAAGTTTTGTTGCCATAATACCTATTTGTTTAATTAAAAGTCATAATCATCGTTTAGATAAAAATGAATAGTGAGGTTTTTCACTTTCACGGCACAAAGATACAACAATTATTTTAAAAACTGATAAATATTAAGCAATTTTTTACAAAATCTTCATATTTTTCACGATTTTGAGACGATTATATGAAAAAGCACATATTTTTTCTCTCGAAATTTCAATGAACCGTCTTTCGCTGGCCAAGGGCTACATGTATTTGGCCACTGCCGACTTGAGCAGGGAGGCGTCTTCCACGCGCTCAACAATCTCACCGTTGCGGATGATGAAGGTAGTGGGAATGCCTGTCACATTGTAAACGCCCACCGTCTGGGAATTGATGCCGTTGGGCTCATAGACCGTGATCCAGGGCAGGTTCTGTGCTGCCTGCCTCCATGCCACGTTATCGGCATCGAGACTCACCTGATAGATGGCCAAGCCCTTGTTGTGATAGGCCTGATAGATGTCGTTGAGCAACTTATTGAGCTGCGGTGCGATATCGGTCACATAGGCCGTGAAATCGAGCAAGACGACACGATTCTTGGCAGCGACATCGGCCAATGAATATTCCTTACCGTGATAGTCCTGCAGCTTGATGTCAATGATCGAGGTAACGTCGGCAAAGACGGTGTCGCTGGCCGCTGTCGTTGCACGGCGACGGCGCTGACCGTCGAGCAAGAGGTTCACGAGGTAGTCGGTGCGCGGGTCATCGGGACGGAATGAGTTGAATGCGTTGGCCACCGCGCCAATGAATCGCAGGTCGTTGTCATTCATCGGGTCAAACAAGGGTTTGCCATCGATATATTTATTGATGGTATAATAGGCGACGATGCCACTGGGATCGGCGGCAATCTGACGAGCCAGACCGTCTTTCCACGCCTGCAGTTCGGCAGGGGTGCCCTTGCCGCCGGCAAACTGCAAAGCCTCCTTGTCAATCTTCATCACCTGGGCAGCATGGTCTGAACCCTCAATCGTGTAATCGGTGGCAAAATTAGGCATTTTGGCACGGATGGTGAGGTGGTCTAGGCTGTCGATGGGGAAACATATCGACTGATTGCCCACGCGCAACTGATAGATATTGGGTACTTCAGGGGCTGGAGCTGCCACCGAGAAATTACCATTCTTGTCAACCTTGACACTGTCGATAATGAGCCACTCGCCGTTGCTTGACTGCTCAAGCACCAACTGGGTTGTATCGCTGGCACCATCAATCGTACCTTCTACCTTAAACTTGTTGCCGTCGCATGCGGTGAGCACCACGATAGCAAGCATCATTAAAAATATCTTCTTCATGTCGTTATGAAATTTTCATGTCCTAAAAAACGTGCGAAATTACACTTTTTTTCTCATCCTGCCAAATCTATCCCCAAATGTACTCGCCAAGAGCGACGAAAACAGCCCCTTCTCTGCGTACCCCACTGCGGCTAATGCCAATTTCACGAATTTCACGGCCGTCGCCTGCAAGCACATGCGCGGATGCCTCATTAACCATTAACCATTATCCCTTAACCTGCGAGCATAAGCGAGCATAATTACCCTGCGGGGCTAACGCGAATTGCGCTAATAAGGCGAATTACACGAATAAAAATTAAAAATTCGTCGCGTGCTCGTGAAGCGAGCATAAAGGCGTCAGCCCTCAGAAGTTTCAGAAAATTCAGTTGTTGTTAAAGAGAGGAGCACGGATGCCTCATTAACCATTAACCTTTAACCCTTAACCTGCTCGCGAAGCGAGCATAAAAAGCGAGCATAAAAAAGTATGGCCCCTGGGTTGAGGAGCCACACCTTAAAACTACATGGGTGGAGAGGCAGTTTAGCCTTAGTTCAGCAACAGGTCAATCAGGGCGCTGACGTCGGCGATGGTCACGCTTCCGTCAACGTTCACGTCGGCACCGGCCGTAGGAGTGCCTGAGCTCAGCAGCAAGTCAATCAGAGCGCTCACGTCGGCGATAGTCACGTTGCCGTCGCCGTTCACATCTCCAGGAATCGAGGCCGCCAGGTCAACCCATCCCACGGCAGGATCAAACTGCATGGGCAGCCAGTACTTGTTGCGGGCAATCGTGATCTGGGCTGTAGTCATCGAGTTGTTCTCGCCCGTGTTGAAGAGGACATACAAATTGCCCTTATTCGATGCCGTGCGCGTGGGCAGACTGTTAACCAGGGTGGTCATGCCCGAGCCGCTGATTTTGTTCTTGTAGCAATAAAGAGCATTTAATGCAGTGCAACCCTGCACACTGAGTGTGGTCAACTGATTGTCGTAGCAACTCATCCAATACATTGCGGTATTGCCCGTGACAGTCAATGTAGTCAAGGCATTACTATAGCACTTGAGTGTGGTCAGCGCCGTGCAGTTGCTGATATCAAGGCTTGACAGCGCGCTATTATTATAGATGTCGGCAGTAGTCATCTGCGGGTTGTTCTGAAGACTCACCTGTATCAGACTGGCCTTGTTGGTGAGGGTTATCGAAGTCAGCTTGTTGTTACCTGCATATAGTCTCTGGATCTGGGTCATATTATTCAAACCAGGCAGGCTAGTGAGGGCGCAGTTCCTACAATCAAGACGGGTGATTGCGGTGCAATTGGCCAAGCCGGTGATGCTGGCCAGGTTAGCGTTATTATAGCAATTGAGAGTGCTTAATGCTGTGCAGCCCGTCACATTGAGCGAGGTCAAGTCATTATTAAAACAATGAAGGACGGTCAGTGTCGTATTACCATTGACCCTCAGGTTTGTCAGTTTGGTCTTGTAGGTTACTTCGAGCGTGGTCAACTTGTTGTTGCGGGCCAGCAGTGTAGCGATGTTGGTCATGTTGTTCACCCCAGACAGGCTGGTGATGGCGCAGTCCTCGCAGTCCAGATAGGTGATGGCCTTGCAGTCGGCCAGGCCGATGATAGCTGCCAGGCTGGCGTTCTCGTAGCAACGCAGGTCCTGCAAGGCCGTGCAACCCTCCACATAGAGCGAGGTCAAGGCATTTGAATAACAGTAAAGTTTGGTAAGTAAAGTATTACCGCTGACCAACAAATGCGTCAGTTTGCTCTTGTTGTTAACGGTGAGAGTGGTCAACTTGTTATTGCGGGCTAAGATCATCTCGATGTTGGTCATCGAATCAACGGCACTCAGGCTGGTGATGGCGCAGTAATCTAAGTCCAGGTGGGTGATCGCGGTGCAGTCGGCCAGGCCAGTGACTGTAGATAGGCTAGGGTTGTTATAGCCATACAACTTTGTCATTGCGGTGCAACCTGTGACATTGAGCGTGGTCAAATCATCGTTGTCGCAGTAGAGTGTGGTCAATAATGTATTGTAACTACAGTTGAGAGTTTTCAATCCGGAAAAGTTATTTGCATACAGTGTCGTTAACTTGTTATAACTGCAATTCAGGTATTCCAGATTGGGAAAATAACTCAAAGTCAGTGAAGTCAATTGATTGTTGTTACAATACAGGGTTTTCAACTTGCTTAGACCAGACAATCTGCTCAGAGAAGTCAAATTATTGTTATCGAGAAACAAAGTCTGCAGATTGGTAAAGTACTCGATACCTTGTAGGTTAGAAATACCCCTGTTGCCAAGGTCCAACGTTGTGCGGTTGTTTACATCGTCCTGGGTAATATAGCCCTTGGGATAGAGGCCGAACAAATAAACGCTGAAGTTGGCGTCGGGGAAGTTGGTGGAGTTGATGAAGGCTAAATAGTCGTCGCTCACATAAACGTCCTTATTATAGACCTTGCCACCGGTGGTATCATAGACAGAGTTATTGCTATAATAGGCTCCGTATGGCTCCAAGAGGGTCTCGTTTCCATAAAGTTGCCAGCCACAATAATTAATAACCGGATAACTGGAATTATTGGTGGCCTTGAATCTCACGCTACTGCCTGCTTTAAATCGGAGAAGCACACGCTTGACGACACTGTTTCCTCCAGAAGACAATACGGCATTCACATTGTCAAAATACACCTCGTGCCATGTATCAAGCTGGATGCCCGAGCCATCGTCCTCATCCTCGATAGCCGTATTATTGGTGGACTTGATATTGAATGTTCCGGGACCCTTAATAGTAAGATCGAAAGCATTGCTTGTTGCCATCCAGATACCGTTCTCGTTGACACCGTTAATGTTGACAACATCGGTTGCTTGCGGAGCCCAAAGCGTTGTGCTTTTCCTAATGCGGATCACTGAGGCGTCCCGAGACGTCAGGTTACAGGTGCCACGAAACATGATGAACAAGTCCGAATTTTCCAGATTGTTGATGACACGGTTGTAGTCGCCCGTCATGTTGATGGTGACATTGTTCATGTACAGGGTGTTGTTACTGGGATCGTAAGACACCGTTCCGCTCGTGATGTAGTTGCTCACGATGTTGCTGCAGTTGTCACTGGTCACTGTGACTCCTGCCACCGAGAAGCCATAGTCGGTGGCTGCCTGTGCCGCCAGCGCCGCCAGCAGCACAATGGCGATTAGAGATAATAGTTTTTTCATACTGATAATGGTTGCCTCCTAAGTCCCCCGAATTCGGCCTTTAGTTTTATTTATGGAAAAGCGCAGGGACTTTGTCTGCCTGTTCACCTTTACTGAAACATCGCCAAACGCCCTTGCTTTGCGACCAGTCATCCCCCACGCTTAGCTTATGGTCAAGCCCCTCCCAATTGGCAGGGGGGATGAAACCAATCCACCAGCGACGGAGCGTTGTTGACCACCCTTGACCCGTGCAAAAATTTGGAGAAATGTCAGTTATAAGTCAAAGACAAAACGCTTTTGTCTTGTTAACAGTATGTCTTGCTCGGCGGCGGGACATGCCCACCGCTTTGCATCGCAAAGATAACATAAAAAAGCGAGATTCCAAAAAAATAAGAGCATTTTTATGCTCGCATGCTTTAGGCATTAGGCGTTAGGAAGCGGATGCAGCCATCAACCCTTAACCTGCGAGCATAAGCGAGCATAATTACCCTGCGGGGCTAACGCGAATTGCGCTAATAAGGCGAATTACACGAATAAAAATTAAAAATTCGCTGCCTGCGAGCAACACGAGCAATAAAAAATAGCGCCTTAGCGTGGGGGCAAGGAAGCGGATGCCCCTTTAACCCTTAACCTCTAACCTGCGAGCGAAGCGAGCATTTCAGCGTGAGACCAAGGGGTGCTTCTGGGCGATTGTGATGCGCTTGCCGCGAATAATCGGGGTAGAATTAGGCCATTTCAGCAAAAAACACTATCTTTGCAAGTTAAAACAACCATTTCTAGTTTTTATAATGGAATTCAGGACGACAGTAAAGACCGGTGAGAACCGCAGCTGGCTGCACCACAGTGACAACGTGGTGCTGCTGGGGTCGTGCTTCAGCGAGAGCATCGGCTCCCGAATGCAGGGAGCTTTCATTCATGCCACGATTAATCCCTTTGGCACGCTTTACAACCCCATGAGCATTGCCCGCGGGGTGGATCGCCTTATAGCCAACGAGCCCATTGCCGGCAAGGACCTGTTCATGCAGGGCGGGGTGTGGAACAGCTATGATTTCCACAGCCGTCACTCGCTGCCCGACAAACAGGTGACCATCGACCACATGAGCAAGTGCATCGAAGAAGGCCACAAGGCTTTGAAAGAAGCACAATTACTTACTGTAACGCTGGGAACCTCGCTGATTTATCGCCTGAAAGCCACTGGTGAGGTGGTTGCCAACTGCCACAAGGTGCCACAACATGAATTTGACCGCAAGATGGCATCGGTGAACGACATGGCCCAGGTGCTTGACGCCATGCTGGCAAAATTGCATGAGTTCAACCCTGAGTTGCACATCATTATGACCGTGAGCCCGATACGCCACATTGCCGACGGGCTGGACACCAATTCGCTAAGCAAAGCGGCTTTGAGGATTGCGATTCATGAAGCCATCTCACCACACCGCGACTACTGCGACTATTTCCCGGCCTATGAAATCATGCTGGATGACCTGCGCGACTACCGTTTCTACGGCAGCGACATGGTCCATCCCAGTGATGTGGCGGTGGAATACATCTGGCAAGTGTTCCAGGGGGCCTACCTGGATGACCGCAGTGCTCTGGCAGTGGCACGCTGCGAGCGTGTGCACAAGCGCATCCAGCACCGTCCCATGAGTGCCAACCGCGAAACCGTGCAGCGTTTCAACAATGACACGGCGAGCGTGGTGCGCAACCTCATCAAGGAATATCCTTATCTATCTGAAAATCACGAACTTCAAAAAGTACTTGACAAATCATGAACTACTCCATCACCGAAATATGCAACGTCCTGGAAGTGACCGGCGGAAGAATCATTGACGAGGATGCTATCGTGAGCCAGCTGCTCACCGATTCCCGTTCTCTCACGGCACCCGAGGAGACCATCTTCTTTGCCTTGCGCACCGAGGCCGGCGACGGTCACAACTTCATTCCCGACCTCTATGAGAAGGGGGTGCGCAACTATGTGGTGGCCAGTGACTACTATCCGTTGCCCGAGTGCTCCGGTGCCAACTACATCGCCGTTGAGTCACCGCTCGACGCACTGCAGGCGTTGGCGACCTATCATCGCAGGCGTTTCCGCGAGTTGCCCATCATCGGCATTACGGGAAGCCGCGGCAAGACAACGGTGAAGGAGTGGCTCTACCAGTTGCTCAAGGATGACTACCGCATTGTGCGCTCTCCGCGCAGCTACAACTCACAGATTGGTGTGCCGCTGTCGCTGTGGGACATCGACAACAACACCGACCTGGCTATCATCGAGGCCGGTATCTCGACGACCGGCGAGATGGACAACCTGCAGGCGATGATCCGCCCCACCGTGGGCATCATCACCAACCTGGGCAGCGACCACAACGACGGCTTTGCGTCGATGGAGCAGAAGGCCCAGGAAAAGGCCAAAATCCTGAACAATTGCGAGTGCATCGTCTATTGTGCCGACGACCCGCTGGTGACGCACACCATCGCCCCCCTCGTCGAGAGCGATGTGGCCATTGCCATGTCGTGGTCGCGCAACCACTGCCCCGCTCCCCTTCAAATCGACGGCAGCGAGAGCAGCTTGAACACCACCACACTGCACTACACCTACGATGACGTGCAAGACACTGTGACAATTCCCTTCACGGCCGACCGCGACCTGGATAACGCCATCACCTGCCTGGCGGTGCTGCTGCACCTGGGACTGGACCATGCCACCATTGCCGAGCGCATGGCGGCACTGACGCCTGTGGGCACCCGCCTGAACGTCATCGAGGGCGTGAACAACTGCACCATCATCGTTGACAGCTACACGAGCGACTATAACTCGCTGACCCCGGCGCTCAATTTCATGACACGGCGTGCCGGCAACCTGCCGTGCACCGTGGTGCTGAGCGACCTGAGCACCGAGAGTTTCAGCAAAGATGAACTGTACATCCGCGTGTGCGACCTGTTGAAGACCAAACGCGTGAACCGCCTCATCGGCATCGGCAAAGACATGTGCCGCTACCGCGACTGCTTTGCCGAGCTGCCGCAGTCCCATTTCTATAACGACACCCAGGATTTCATCAACGATTTTGCCAAGGGTGACTTTGACGATGAAACCATCCTCATCAAGGGTGACCCGAGTTTCGGTTTCAGCCAGATCATCAATCTGCTGGAAGCCAAGCAGCACATCACCGTCATGGAAGTGGACCTGAACGCCCTGGCCCACAACTTCAAATTCTTCAAGTCACTCATCAAACCCAGTACCAAGACGATAGGCATGGTTAAGGCAAGCGGCTATGGTGCAGGAAGTTATGAGATTGCAAAGACATTGCAGGATTGCGGTTGCGACTATCTGGCCGTTGCCGTTCAGGACGAAGGTGTTGACCTGCGCAAGGCCAGCATCACCATGCCCATCATCGTGCTGAACCCCAACGGCGTTAACTACAAGGCAATGTTCCAGCACCGCCTGGAACCCGAGCTCTACAACCTCGACATGGCGCAAGCCCTGATCAAGGAAGGACGGAAATATGGCGTACACGGCTTCCCCGTACACATCAAGATTGACAGTGGCATGCACCGCCTGGGCTTCACGCTCGAACAGCTGCCCGAACTCATCGCGCTGCTCAAGAGCCAGAATGTCATCGTTCCCGCATCGGTATTCACCCACCTGAGCGTTGCCGACGAGACCGACCAGGATGCCTACACCCAGGCCCAGTTTGATTATTTTGACAAGTGCAGCGAGCAGGTGCAACAGTCCTTTGACCACCCCATCATGCGGCACGCCCTCAACACGAGCGGCATTGTGAGGTTCCCCGAGCACCAGTACGACATGGTGCGCATCGGCATTGGCCTGTACGGCATCCGCACCTTGTTTGACGGCAGCGAGGACACGCTCAAGCCCGTTTCGGCATTACGCTCTATCATCATCAGCATCAAGGAGTGGCCTGCTGGGACCACCGTGGGCTATGGACGATGCGGCAAACTGGAACGCGACAGCGTCATTGCGACAGTCAACATCGGTTATGCCGACGGCTTTGACCGCCACTTTGGCAACGGTCATGTGAGCATGTGGGTGAACGGAAAAATGTGTCCCACCGTGGGCAACGTGTGCATGGATGCTGTGATGATCGATGTGACCGATGTTCCGTGCCAAGTCGGGGATACCGTCGAGATATTTGGCGAGCATGTTCCTGTGGAGCAGTTGAGCGAGGCTCGCAAGACGATTCCCTATGAGATTCTCACCAGCATTTCGCCCCGCGTCAAACGCGTATATTATCGAGAATGACAATGAGAAAACCATTGAACGACATATTGCTGCTGATGGCTATGGTGCTGTGCTGCACCGGCATTTCCCGTGCACAGGACATCCTGGCCAACGGCATCTATTATAACATCATCAGCGACACCCAAGTGGCTGTTGCTCCAGCCTATTGGGATGGTGCAAACCATTATGAGGGAAGCATTATCCTGCCCGAGCGGGTGTATTGCGACGGCGTGAACTATGATGTCTCAGCCATCGCGCCCCGTGCGTTCTGGCAGTCGGGCGTGACCGAGGTGCAGATTCCCAACAGCGTCACCGTCATTGGCGAAGCAGCCTTTGCCGACGCCGAGGAACTTGCCAACATCACCCTCCCCCTGAAGCTGACTGCCGTAAGCCGTTATATGCTTGCCGGCACCGCGGTCACCAATATAGTGCTGCCCGAAGGAGTAACCGACATTGGCGCCGGAGCCTTTGAGGATTGCTCCCAGCTGCACACCATGTTCCTGCCTGCCACGTTGCAACGCATCGGGAGCAGAGCCTTTGGCTACTGCAACAACCTGAGTGAGATTTACAACGACGCGTCCAACCCACCCCTGACGATGGATGACAACACCTTTGACGGCTGTGGCACCATCCATGTGATGCTGCCCGATGCCGGCACCACACGCCGTTATCAGAACGACGGCATCTGGGGCGACGACGAGCAATTCTCGCTCTGGGTTGACGAGGGACTTGCCGTGATGCCGATGATGCAGCAAGAGGACGTGAACCAGAGCTGGACCGCCTTGAAACTGGGAGGCAACCTTGCCTACAAGATTTATGGTCCCGATGGCTATCTGACTGCCCTCACCGCCGCCGACCGCTACTACTTGCCCACCACAGCCCAAAGCAGCGAATTTATCGCAGTGCCCACCACCTTGATGTATGACGAAGAGGACCTGCAACTGGTCGCTGACGCCCAGTCAACCGCCATCGAGGAGATCGATGAGTCTGAGCCTGAGAACAAGCTCACGATTGTAGGGCTTGACCGCGCCATCTGTGTCGAGGGCAACATACAAGGTTTGCGCACCAGCATCTGTGATGTGTATGGCATGCTGTGGTATGACCGCGTTTCAAGCACTAACTGGTTTAACCTGCCCGGGCCGAGAATGTATATCGTGCGGGTGGGCGATGTGACGCGCAAAGTATTCTTGAACTGATATGGCCAATAGCGAAGATATCGATATCAGATACATGCGCATGGCGCTTGACGAGGCCCACAAGGCCCTGGATCGCGACGAGGTGCCTATCGGGGCCGTTATCGTGTGCAAGGGGCGCGTCATCGGGCGCGGGCACAACCTGACCGAGACGCTCACCGACGTCACCGCCCATGCCGAGATGCAGGCCATCACTGCTGCGGCAGCGACATTGGGCGGCAAGTACCTGACTGACTGCACCTTGTATGTTACCGTCGAGCCTTGCCTGATGTGTGCAGGAGCGCTGGCATGGAGCCAAATAGCGCGCATCGTGTATGGTGCCAGTGACGACAAGCGTGGCTACCACACCTGGTGTAACTCGCCGTTTCATCCCAAGACGGTGGTCACCAGCGGTGTCCTTGCTGACGAGTGCAGCAAACTGATGACCGATTTTTTCAAGAAAAAACGACCGCTTAAAACCAAGGAGCAATGAGCAAAAAGTTTCTGAAACCGCTTTTGTTAGCTGCCATGATGCTGATGGCAACGACGGCATGTGCCCACCCGTCAATCAAGAACGAGGCACCAAAACCAGCAACCGTTGAGAAAAGCGTTTGCCAAGCCGACACTGTCGAGGTGATGAGTCAGGCAATGGGCCGCAACATCAAGAACGTGGTCATCAAGCCCACAGAGTACGCCAACGCCGACTTGCAGGAGAAGCAGTATCCCGTGCTCTATCTGCTGCATGGCGCTTTTGGATGCTACAGTGACTGGAGCGAGAAAGCCAACCTTGATTCCCTTGCCAACTGCTACCATGTCATCATCGTGTGCCCCGACGGGCAAGACAGCTGGTACTTTGACTCGCCCATTGATCCCAAGATGCAGTTCGAGACCTATGTGAGCAAGGAACTGGTGGAATATATTGACAGCCATTACCGTACCCTTGCCAATCGCTACATGCGCGCCATCACGGGCTTGAGCATGGGAGGTCACGGCGCGCTGTTCCTTGCCTTCCGTCATCCTGACGTGTTCTGGTCTTGCGGCAGCATGAGCGGCAACATGGACATCACAAAATTTCCCGACAAATGGCATATCAAGGACCGCCTGGGCGAGTATGCCGGCAACGAGCAGCGCTGGCGCGACCACGCCGTGTGCAACCTCGTTGACCAAGTAAAGGCCTGTGCCCTGCAACCTGCCCAGAATATCATCATTGACGACGGCTTGAACGACATCTTTATCAAGAACAATATCGCCATGCACGAGCAACTGGTCGAGAAAGGCATCGACCACGACTTCACCGTGCGCCCCGGCCGCCACAGTTGGGACTACTGGGTGAACTCTCTGGACTACCACATGATGTTCTTTGACAAGGCCTTTGAACGCGGCGCTGAACTCATGAAACAATAACCCTCACCATAACACTAATCACGATGATTCAACACAAACCAAAAATACTCATTATCTACACCGGCGGCACCATCGGCATGATCGAGAATCCCGAGACGCATGCCCTGCAGCCGTTTGACTTCTCTCACCTGATGGAAAATGTGCCCAAGGTGAAGAAATTGGATTATGACATCGACAATATCCAGTTCGACCCGCCCATCGACAGCAGCAACATGGACCCGTCGCACTGGCGCGACATCGCACTGGCCATCGAGGAACACTATGACCTGTATGACGGTTTTGTGGTGCTGCATGGCACCGACACAATGGCTTTCACCGCCTCGGCCTTGAGTTTCATGCTCGATAACCTGTGCAAACCCGTCATCATCACTGGCTCACAGTTGCCCATCGGCGAGGTGCGGACCGACGGTGAGGAGAACCTTATCACTGCCCTGCAGGTTGCTGCAGCCACCAATAGTGAAGGTTCACCGCGCGTTCAAGAGGTTGCAATCCTGTTTGAGAACTACCTGTGGCGAGGAAACCGTGCCACCAAGATGAGCGCCGACAACTTCAACGCCTTCAAGAGCTTCAATTATCCTGAACTGGCCGAAATCGGACTCGATATTGAGTATAACACCAACAGTCTGAGGAAAATGTCTCCTCGCCCGTTGCGGGTGTGCACCGACATGGACACCAATGTCATGTTCCTCGAGCTCAACCCAGGCATGACCAAGCAAACGCTTGACTACCTGCTGCACACGCCCGGCATCAAGGGCATTGTGCTCAAGACCTATGGTGCAGGGAACACCCCAAGCTATCCCTGGTTCATCGAAAGCATTCGCGAGGCGGTGGATCGCGGTGTGGTCATTGTCAATGTGACACAATGTGTGAACGGCGGCGTGAACTGTTCGCTCTATGAGACGGGCAAGGCGCTGCTCGATGCCGGAGTCCTCAGCGGCTATGACATCACCAGCGAGGCAGCCATCACCAAGCTGATGTTCCTCTTCGGAATGAAGTACTCCCCCAGCATGGTCAAGAAATACATGGCCAGCGACCAGTGTGGCGAGGTCACCATCCCTAAGCAACATCAATCTTATAAATAGCGGCATTTAATTAATCAAACGACTTTCATTAGATATTATGACAGATTCTACAAGAAAAGTGATCAAGTTAGCCCAAGACTATGTGATGATTACCTTGGGCTTGTTCACCTATGCCTTTGGTTTCACCGCCTTCATCCTGCCCGAGAAAATCGTGATCGGCAGTGTGACAGGTCTATCATCTCTTATCCACTTCTGGCTGGGATGGAACGTGGCTCTCACCTACTATGCCATCAACATCATCCTGCTGTGCATCGCCTTCCGCAGTGTGGGCAAACAGTTTGTGTTAAGGACGATTATCGGAGCCTCCATTGCCACCCTCTTCATTGGTGTGTTGCAGCCCATGTTCCCTGAGCCCATCGTGCAGCAGCAGACGTTCATGAACGTCATTCTGGGTGCCGTGCTTTGCGGACTGGGACTGGGCGTCGTGTTCACCCACGGCGGCAGCACCGGCGGCACCGACATCATTGCCGCCATGGTTGCCAAACACAGCACCATCTCCTTTGGACGCACGATGATGTACTGTGACGTGCTCATCATCTGCTCGTCCTACCTGTTGTTCCACTCGATCGACAAAATTGTGTATGGTCTCATTTACATGGTCATCTACTCGGTGGCTGCCGACCGTGTCATCAACAACACGCGCCAGAGTGTCCAGTTCATGATCATCAGCAAGAAGTGGCAGGAGATTTCCGAAAACATCATCAAGGTTGCCCATCGTGGCTGCACCGTGCTCGACGGTACGGGCTGGTACACCAAGACTCCCGTCAAGATTGTCATGGTCATGTGCCGCAAGCACGAGAGCGTGAACATCTTCCGCATCATCAAGGATACCGACCGCGAGGCCATCATCACCCAAAGCAACGTGAACGGTGTTTACGGCTTTGGTTTTGATGAATTGAAAGTGCGCGGAAAAGCCAAGAAACTGCCTAGTAGTGAAACGATTACAGAAAATAACACTCCTAGCCAAACGCAAAATTTCAATTTTTAGTTAAAATCTATAATTTTATAAAAAACTATAATTTTATGGGCGCAAATTGTTTTTTTTGCGCCTATTTTTTGTATAATTTAAAAATATACCATAAATTTGCCCAACTCTTCACACAAAATCGACATTAACCACTAATAACGTTAACACTTAAAGCATGAGAAAAACCCTTTTTCTAGCAGCACTATTGATTGCTGCAACATCACTTGCCGCGCCTGTATCACCTGAGAAGGCGTTACATGCAGCAAAAGAGTTCTTGAGCCAACACCACATCGGAGTCACATTGAAATCCCAGCCGGTCAACCTCTCAAAGCGACTGATGGGTTCACAGTCACAACCCGATTATTACGTTTTTAATACCGATGCCAACAGGGGATTTGTCATCGTGTCGGCCGACAGCCGCACGACCAGCATCCTGGGTTATGCCGACAACGGTAGTTTTGACCCTGCCAACGTGCCCGTCAACATGCAAAAGTGGCTGGAGGGCTATAGCGAGCAGATTGACATGCTCGATGCACTGGGCATTGAGGGTGAAGAATTCAGTGCACCCCGCCCCACGCGCAACAGCATCTCGCCCATGATCACCACCCACTGGGACCAGGCTGACCCCTACTGGAACCGTTGTCCAGAATTCATGGACATCACCGAGGAAGGCGACACCGTGGGTGAACTGGCCTATACTGGATGTGTTGCCACGGCAATGGCGCAAGTCATGAACTTCTACAAGCACCCGATGGCATGTACACAGACCATTCCTTCCTATGAGGTCCTTTTTTATATGAATGAGGAATACGGTATCTTTGAAACCGACCCATTGATGCCCATGTATTTTGACTGGGACAACATGAAGGACAGATATACCGGTGCCGAAACCGAGGCCGAGAAGGATGCTGTGGCATGGCTCATGCTGTATGCCGGCTGTGCCGCACACATGCAGTATGGCCTGAACGCCTCGAGCACCAGCGATCCCTACATTCCCACCGCATTGAACGAATACTTCAACTATGATGCCAAATTGGTTTACCGCAGCGACTATGAGCAGACCGACTGGGAAGAGATGATCTACCAGGAACTGGCCGCCGGACGTCCCATGATTTATAACGGCCGCGCCGGTTCAGGCGGCGGACACTCGTTTGTTTGCGATGGCTATGCCTATGGTGACTACTTCCACATCAACTGGGGATGGGGAGGCATCGGTGACGGCTACTTCGTCCTGTCGGTACTCAACCCCTATGCCGGCGGCGTGGGAGCAGCACACAGCATGGAAGGCTACAACATCGACCAGACCGCCATCATCGGCATCATGCCGGGCTACAGCGGCGTGCCCGAAGAGGTAGACCACCGCTTGACCGTCTGGAACATGTACTATACCGGAACCCGCACGTTTGAGCGCAGCGATGACGGCAACTTCAAGCTCAACAAGAACCGTCGCATCAAGGTTACTGCCGAGGACCACATCGATGACGGCACCAAGTACCTGCGCGGCATCGCGCTGTATGACAGCGACAACAACTTCGTTGATATTATCGCCCAGACCTATTACGGCACTAGCTACCTGTCCATCACCGACAGCTGGCCCGAGGCCCAGAGTTCAATTACCTATCCGTTCGGAAAAGGTATCACCAGCGGCACCTACAAGATTGTGCCCGTGAGCTCAATTCCAGGCAGTGAGGTTTGGGATCCCATGATTGACAGCGACCGTTACTATACCGAGGTCACCTTCAACGGCAATTGGGTCACCTTTACCGACCATCCTATCATCACTCTGGAGTCTACCAATTTTGAATTCACCGGTGGCGAAAAAGTCGGCACCGCCGAGCAGTGCCATGTGACCGTTAAGAACAACGGTACAGACCGTTACAGCGGCAGGCTTTTCCTCTATGTTGGCAACGAGCCCATTGACGAATATGGTGAATATACCACAGTCATCGAAGCCGAAATTCCTGCTGGCGGCACCAAGGTGATCACCTTCAACTTCACACCGAAGAACCCCGGTACCAAGAGCGCCTACCTGTCAACCTATGACAACACCTGGTCGCCCGCTATTCCCGGAACCGGCAGCGTGACCATCGCCGACAACTCGATGGTGCCCATGAACCTCACTGTTGACATCAACGCACTGGGTGCCGATGAGGACATGAACGTGTATGACAGCTTCATCCGCTTCAAGGTCGATGTGACCAACCATGCCGAGGGTGACTACACCCGCTACCTGCTGGCTCCCATCTTCATCGTTGACGAGAACGGCCACGGCACGATGATCAGCTACCAGAATGTGTCGGTCAACATCCCCGCTGGAGCAACGCAGACGTTCTACTTCGACTACGACAACCTGGCCTTCGGTTCCCGCTATGCGCTCAACATCTTCGGCCGCAACGAGAAAGACACAACCGTGAACCTCGTGCCCCCCGGCGGCAGCAAGATCTACACCATCAACCGCGGCTTGGTAACATGGACCAGCGACGGCATCCGCAGGGGCCACAACATGAGCGGTGACGTCACGATTCCCGAAGACGCCGTAGCCGTCAGCTTCGAAGACATCAACGTAACGTCGGTGACACCTAACAGCAACCCCAACACATTGTATTATATAGCTGTTGACGAGAGAACCATCCCCGCAGGACTTGAAGGCAAGAACGTCATCAAGAACAACGTGGCTCAGGGCGACATCGTTCTCAAGCACGGTTATGACTTCTTTGCACCATTCCGTTTCAATGCCCAGAACATCAGCTACGAGCGCAAGTTCAACAAGGGCCGCCATGCCGGCCAGGAAGGCGGCTGGAGCACCATGGTACTGCCGTTTGCAGCAACAACAGTGACGGCCGACGGCGATGCCATCGACTGGATGCACAGCCGTGACGACGCCAAGGGCCTTTGGGTGTGCAACTATAACATGGAAGAGGACAGCAACGATGACGCCAACCTGCTGGCAGAGTATGCCGGCGCCAACCTGCAAGCCAACGTGCCCTATTTCGTGGCTCCATATGACGGCGCCAACGGTACCGACATGCGCGGCAAGACGTTCGTCTTCAGCGCCAATAACGTGACTGTTAAGCCTAATCCCAGTGCCATCACCAGCGGCACCTATCACATGCTCGTCGGCGAATATGTACAGAAGGACATCGAAGATGCCTACTTCCTGAACGCCGCCGGCAGCCACTTTGTGAAATCAGCAAGCAGCACGGTAAATGCGTTTGAGGCCTACGCCGACAATGTGGTTGCCAGCAATGCGACACAACTGATGATTGTCCTTGACGAGAATCCTGAAGAGGGTTCCAGCAGCATGCGCGGTGATGTTAACATGGACGGCAGCGTCAGCATTGCCGATGTGTCGGCCCTGGTTGACTACCTGTTGACCAAAGACGCTTCAAGCATCGACCTGCAAGCCGCCGACTGCGACCTGAACGAAGAAATCTCCATTTCCGATGTCAGCAGACTCATCGATTACCTGCTCTCCAAGGCTTGGTAAAGCCGACGAGTAACCCATAACTGTAAAAAGAGGCCTAAAACGGCCTCTTTTTTTATTAGAATGCAGTCGGCACGGTTTTTGCTTCATTTAAAGGCATGTTTATCTACACCTATACCGAAGCAGAAGGAACCGAATCGCGACGCGTCGCATCCGAGATTGACCTGTTAATGAAACCCGCCTTTGGAGACCGCCCATCGGCCAATGGCCATCAAGCAACTGGTCCCCGGTTGTGCGCACGCATGCTGCAGGAATATGAAGCAGCACGCAATGAACTGGTAAACGGAATCATCACCGAGGAGATGGTGCAACTGGTCGATCAGGGCAACTATGGCATGGGCTTGAATGTGAAAGCCCCATGTGGACTGACATTATGTCATGCCGTCCAAGGTTCCACCGTACAAGCGCACATCGACATCGAGGAACAGCATTACCACCAGCAGTGGAACGGTGCTCCCATGGAAGTCATTGACCGCAGTCACATTATTGAGTCGTCACAGGTGTTCCTGGACCATGCCGCCCAATGGAAAGAAGAACTCACCGCTGCTTTCAAGGCCGACAGCAAAGGCGTGAAAATGCGCAACATGACGCTCAACAACATCGATGCCTACCTGAAACGATACTTTGACGGGACTGGCATCTCCTACTTTATCGACAAGCGGCATGCCGATGGCTACAAGACGCGGCTACTGGTGTACATGAACCGCTACAAGACGCTGGACCTGCCCATTCCGCACGACGATTTCATCAACCACCTCGATTTGGTCAAGCCCCACATGCAGGAGTTTGCCTATATGGCACGCGACGGACGTTTCACCGTGCGCGGCGAGGTGCGCGACGACTGGCAGCAGGCGCCACAGCCTGCACTCGAGCATGAGGACACCCCGCAGCCCCAATCCCGCCACGGCATCAAGAAGTGGCTTCACAGGCTGTTGAACAACGACAGCAAGCCCGTCGAGAAACCCAAGTCGGCATTGCAGCAGCAGATCGATGACTACTTCCAGGGCAAGAAGTTCCAATACCACCTCACCGAGGACCAAGAGGAAGAGCGGCGCGAATTGCACATCCGCCTCACACCCGGCAAGGCCATGATCATCGACCTCAACTTGGACAGCGACCCCATGGCCCGGATTAGCCACGACATGGCCTACATTCCCCGCCTGGCAGAACTGGCCAAACTGTTTCCTTACCGTCTGACCGGCCCACGCAAGAAGGTTGATTGGATAACGGCTTCTAGGGAATAGAAATCACCCTCCGCCCCCTCTAGAAAATCCAGATAGTCTAGAACATCTAGCCCAGCGGATGACAACAAGAAACTAGGGACTAAGGACAAAAAACCAAGGACTAACGACTAAAAACTACAATAATGGCTATCACCATCAACACAGGCGACCTCAAGACGATTCTCGAGACCACGCCATCGACACAAAACATCCTGCTCGTGGGAAAACACGGCATTGGCAAGAGTGAAATCATCACCCGTCATTTTGAGGACCAAGGCATTCCCGTTATTGCCCTGTTCCTGGGACAAATGAGCGACCCGGGCGACCTCATCGGCCTGCCCAACAAGGACGAAGCAACCGGCAAGACCGAGTTTATGCCACCCTACTGGTTCCCCATGGACGACAAGCCCGTGGTGCTTTTCCTTGACGAGATGAACCGTGCACGCCCCGAGATTCTGCAATCGGTCATGGACCTGTCCCTGAACCGCAAGTTGGCAGGACGTTCGTTGCCCCCCGGCAGCCGTGTCATCGCTGCCGTAAACGACGGCGAGGAATACCAGTTGACCGACCTTGACCCGGCACTGGTGTCACGTTTCAACGTCTATTTCTTCAGTCCCACCGTGGGCGAGTGGCTCTTCTGGGCCAAGCAGCACGATGTGGACCAGCGTGTCATCAACTTCATTGAGGAACATCCCGACGAGTTGGAGAAGAACGTGGACATCAACAAAGGCACCTTTGACAAGACGCCCGACCGCCGTGCTTGGGTGCGCGTCTCGGGATTGCTCAAGTCGTGCAGCATCAATTCTGACACCGACATGAACCGCCTGGCCAAAATGATCACGGGTGTCATCGGTGCCCGCTCGGCATCAATGTTCATCCAGTCACTCAACCAGTCTCGCATGCTCACGGCCCGAGAGGTTCTAACCGACTTTGGCGCCTGCCAGAACGACCTGATGACCTACACCATGCCGCAGATCGCCATCATCAACGAGGGCATTTACCAGGTGTTGGAGCTGGGTGTGGACAAGAAAGCGGCCGATGTGGTGGGACGCAACCTGGTGCGCTACATCAAGTGGATGCTGAGCAACGGGCGCCAGGAAGCCATCGCCCACTTTGCCTCGTTCTTTGAGAATGCCACCTATCCCAACGCCAATGCCTTCATCATGATGGATTGCCGCGAGGCGCTGCAATTGATTAACCAGATGATCAACGACCTATGACCGTCGGCGAGCGCATAAAGGCCCTTTCACAGGACTGGTTCCTCACCGAGCCGCTCCTGTTTGCCGTGCTGTGCACCCACGCCCTCAAGCGCAACGACAACATGGGGTGTGACATGCGCTGCGGCAAGGGACTCATCGAGTATAACCCCGACCGGCTGGAGCACTTCGACGACAACCAACTGGCACTCAGGCTCAAAGCCGAGGTGTTACGCATCATTCTCAAGCACCCCTACCAACGCCAGCCCTATAATCCACGGCGCGACGTGATGCGCCTGTCAAGCGATCTCACCTTGTGTGACAACCTCGAGGGGATGGACACTGTGGGCCTGGAACCGCCAAGCATCTTCAACATCCCGCGTGACCAGGCTTTCGAGCAGTACTATTCGCTCATGGCAGGGCAGGTGATGCAGCTCGAGATGGATGCCGACGGCGAAGGCATCCCCATCGACTCAAACATGCCCGGTAGCGGGCAAGGCAACGAACTGACCGACAGCCTGCTGGATGCCGATGCTGGAGCCTCGCTGTGGGAGGAAGACGAGCTCATGAGCGAGAAAGTCAACCACGAGATCGAGACTGCCCAGCGGTGCAACCAGTGGGGCTCGCTCAGCGGCGACCTGCGCACCCTCATCGAGAGCACCCTGGTGAGCAAGCAGAACTTCCGCGCCATCCTCAGCCAGTTCCGTGCGAGCATCCTGAGCACCAAGCGCCACTTGACTCGCATGCGTCCCAACCGCCGCTACGGCTTTGACGCGATGGGCAGCCAGTATGCCTACAGCACGCGCCTGCTGGTCGCTGTTGACGTCAGTGGCAGCGTCCCCGACGACGACATCCGCAAATTTCTTGCTGTCATCAACCGCTTCTTCAAACAGGGCATCGAGCAGATTGAAGTCATTGAGTTTGACAGCAAAATCACTACCGAAAAACCCATGCTGCTCAAGCAGGCGACCAACAACATCCGTGTCACCGGGCGAGGAGGCACAGACTTTCAACCGGCCATAGACTTCTACTACGAGCACGAGGAGTATGACGGGCTGGTGTTCCTCACCGACGGCTATGCAGCCAAACCCGCTCTGCCCGACGACAAGCGCCACAAGCCCCTGGCCTGGATATTGACCACCAACGGCGGCAACGAGGAGAATCTTAAGCCCTTTGGCCCTGTCGTGAAGATTGCGGGACTGTAGTTTTCTATTTTTAGAGCTATTTGGAACCTTTGGGGCTTTTAGGGGCCTTAAGGGCTCTAATGCCTAATGCCTAAAGGCAAATAAATGTGAAAACTTTGCCTCTTTTTTTGCTCTGTCCGAAACTTGCAGTAATTTTGCCTTAATTTGGCACGAAATGTGTAATAATAAAACTGCAACTATTAGAAAGAGAGCATGAATCTATTAAATATCAGACGATTAGTCATCCTGCTGCTGGGAGTTACCTTCTTGGCATGCTTGACTGCATGCGGCGGCCACGGCCAGCTGGACAAAGCCGTAAAATCGGCCCTGGTAAGGGGCGACACGACGCGTGCGGCCTATGATTCGATTTGCGCGATTGTTGCCGGCAATCCCGGGAAATACAGCGACCTGGTCACTGCCGAGGGCAAAGTGGACCACAAAAAAATGTATGAATTCATCGAGGGCATCGCTTCACACCTGCGTCCGCCCATGCACTGGGACACGCGCCCCTATGGCGGCGTTGACGACCTCTCGCTGACGATATATTTTGAACGCAGCGGCTCGATGGTCCCTTATGACCAACGTGGCGGAGGCGGCCAGTTGAAAAAAGCGGTTAATGACATCATCAACCACTTCCCTGCGGGCTGCAAAGTGGACATCAACATCGTGAACGACGGCATCTACCCCTACCAGCACACGGTTGACGAGTTCCTGAAGGATCGCGACATCTACCAGAGCACGGCAGGCATCGGTGATGCCAGCTACACCGACTTCCAACTGATTTTCAACAAGATACTTGAGGCCCAGCGCCCTGGCAACGTGAGTGTGCTGGTGAGCGACCTCATCTATTCGCCCAAAGACACCCATGGCGTCAGCCTGGACAAAATCTTCAACGAGGAAAATAGCCTTGCCACCCGCGTGTTTGCCAAGTACAAGGGCAAGAGCGTAGTGGTTCAGCAGTTCCTGGGCGACTACAGCGGCAACTACTATCCCTATAATGGCCAGCCGTTTAACTACAGCGGCAAGCGCCCCTTCTACCTGGTTATTATCGCCGACAACGAGGTGATGGACCAGCTGGCACAGGACAAGCGCTACAGCGGCGTGCTTGATGCGCCAAGTGTCAGGAACAGTTACCGCTTCAATCAGGGCACAAGCGAGGTACCTTGCCACGTGCTTCCCGAGTGGAAGGACAATGCGGGACGTTTCCGCGTGAAGCATGGCGACGGCCTCGTGCTTGCCAAGTGTCAGGGAGACCGCGAGACCGGCAAATTATGCTTCTCGATGGCTGCCGACTTGAGTGGCCTGATGGCTAACGACGCTTTGCTAACCAATACCGAGAACTATGACGTGAAGAGCATCGACGGCTACACCTTGACGGTGCAGCCCATCGAGCCAGGCATGATGACAGCCAATAACAAGGAGTACCTTGAAGGGATGACGCACATCCTCACCTTGACGGGCGACCTTAAGAGTCCCCGCGACGAGGTGAAAATCTCGCTGCGCAACGAACTACCCGAGTGGGTGGGCCAGTCGTCATGCATGAGTGACACCAGCACTGGCGGCTCGTTTGCCACGACCACGCTGGGACTTGACCAGTTGCTGGGCGGCATGTTCAGCGCCATGAAGGGCGGCAACTCCTTCTTTGACATCACCATCGAGCTGCAACGATAAAAAGCCCATTTCGCTTAATCATTTAACTCGCATCAAAAACTTAAAACAAGAATATGAAACATCTGACATATCTGATTATCGGCATTGCACTAACCGTGCTGTTCTTTATCCTGAGTTGCACCGACGGTTTCAACATCTGGGAACAGATGTTCTTCAACCAGGGTTACAACGACAAGATGTACAGTCTGGACATGTATCCCGTGATTGCCGCCATCACCATCATTGTTGCTTGGGGCGGTGCAGCCATCTACTACTTTGCCATCAATTCGGTGAAATTTGACCGCTGGTATCACTGGCTGGCGGTGCTCGGTGTAGTGGCAGTTCTGGCTCCCGTGATTTGCTACATCTATAACGACACCGTGTTTGCCAACAATGGCTTGATGTATGTGGGCGAGTCCATTCAATTTGAGATGCAGACGGTGCTGTTTGCAGCACTGCTCTATATCGTCGCATCCTACTCGATGCGCTGGTGGAGCAGCAACTGCCGCCACACACCTCTTCCACAATAATTTATCAAAAACTTGAAACTAGGGACTAGAAACTAGAAACTACATATGAGACTTTTCTTATTTGCTATTGGTGGAACCGGTTCAAGGGTATTGAAGTCCCTGCTGATGTTATCGGCAGCTGGTGCAAGGCCGCTTGACGAGAACGGCAAGCCATTGAAGGATCTTGAAATCGTTCCTGTCATCATCGACCCGCACAAGGCCAATGAAGACCTGAAACGCACCGAGTCCTACCTGAACGATTACCGCGAAATCAGGCAAAAGCTCTATGGCAACGATCCCAATGCCGACGGTTTCTTTGCCAACCGCATCGTCACCCTGCGCGAAATCATGAGCAACACGAGCGTGACGCTGGGCGACACGTTCATCTTTAACCTGGGTGCTGTGGAAAACAGCAAGTTCCGTGAGTTCATCGGCTTTGACACAATGAACGAGGCCAACCAGGCATTGACTTCCCTGCTGTTTGCCAACTACCAGTTGGAGAACAAGATGAACATCGGTTTTGTGGGCAGTCCCAACATCGGCAGCGTGGCGCTGAACGAAATAAAGGACAGCAACGAGTTCAAGGCTTTCAGCAATATCTTCCGTCAGGGAGACCGCATCTTTTTCATCAGCTCTATCTTTGGCGGCACAGGCGCCGCAGGCTTCCCCATCATGGTGAAGAACATTCGCCAGGCAGCCAACCTCGAAGGCATTGAGAACCGCGATGCATTGAGCCGAGCGCCCATCGGCGGGCTGACGGTGCTCCCCTACTTCACCCTGGAGGGCAATAAGCATGACCAGCGCATCGCAACCAGCGACTTCATCGTCAAGACGCAGAGTGCGCTCTACTATTACAAGAATACCCTCACAGGAGCCAACGACAGCAATGTGAACAGCATCTACTATCTAGGTGATCAAGTGAGGTCAAAACCCTACCTGTATGATCCGGGAGAACACGGCCAGCGCAACAATGCCCACCTGGTTGAACTGATCGGAGCTCTGGCGCCGCTGGACTTCCTCGGCATGCCCGAAAGCAAGCTCAGCGATGCCGACGGCTACCCGCTGCCCACGACAGCCTATGAGTATGCACTCGCCAGTGACGAACTAAGTGTCAACTTCCTGACGCTGGGCCGCCGCACACGCCAGCTCATTTATGAGCCCCTGAGCAAGTTCCATCTGCTGTTCCTGTTCTTGACCACAGGTTTCAAGAACATCATCGGCCAAGGCTTTACCGAAGATGCTCCAAAGATCAAGAGCGACTTCCTGGCCTCGCAGTTCTACCGCACACTTGTGGACCACTTCATGGAGGGCTATGCACAATGGCTCACCGAGATGAACGACAACATGCGCAGCGTGGCGCTGTTCAAGCCTGGCGAGATTGACATGTCACATGCCATCGAAGGCGTGAACGTGCGCAAACGCATGCTCGGCCACTACAAGGTGGACAATGACGTGCTCAAGAGCGAGATGAACCGCCTGAGCAAAAATAATCCAAGCTACAGCGACCGCTCAGTGGAATTCAAGTTGCTGGACCTGTTCAACAAGGCAGCCCACAACGTGTTTGTCGAGCGTTACGAGAACATCAACTAATTAACAACTCTCTAGAATATCTAGACCATCTAGAATGTCTAGAAACAGAAGAATATGAGCGAGATACTATCCTATAATAACACCACGAGCAAGAACGGAGAAGAGGACTGGATTGCGCATGCCCCCTACAGCGACGACGACATCGCCCGCATCAAGGACCCCGATGGCGGCTTGAGCGAGAATCCGCGCACCGCCATTCCCAGCCCACTGGCGCAACTCGACCTGGTCAAGAACGCTTTCAAGCAGTTGGCCAATGAGCACCTGCGCGGCGCACGCATGAACGAGCGCCTGGTATCCAATGCGCTGGATGTGGCACAACTGTTCTTTGACTACGAGAACCACAAGGACTACCTGCGCATCATCCGCTGGAACCGCGAGGAATGCCTAGAGCAGTTGAAGTCCAATCCACAGCATCGCCTCTTTGGCGAGACGCTGGATCTGTTCTTGCGCAGCGACAAGGTCTATAATTTTGACCTGCTGAAGGACTGGTACATCATCATGTGGGACCGCAAGGTGCTGGGCGGAACGTCTCCGGCCTCGGTCGTGATGGCTGCTCCCGCCGTTGGTGTCATCGACGACATCAAGGTGGAGCAGGGAGTGAGCCTGTTCAGCGAGACACGACATCTGTGGCAGCGAGACGAGGACTTCGTCTTCTACATGTACCTGCTGATGAACGCCTACCCGACCCTGAGGGTGCACTGCGGTGAGGTATATGCCTACATGCAGAAGAATCTGGAGCCGTTGCGCAAGAACCGTCCCGAACTCTACCGCCGCTTGACGACAGTCATTCCCAATCTTGACGCCCTTGACGAAAGCCGTGCCAGCACAGTGTTGGAACAGCTGGAGCACAACTACGACCCGTTTGGTGGCGGCATCGACGTGAGTGTGCTTGGAGCCCGCTTCTATCACAAGCGCAGCCTTGACATCCAATCGGCCGCCAGCGAGAGCGACTTTGTCATCGCTCCCACCCTGCCTCAAGACAAGAAAGAACTGCCCCTGGTTCTAGTCAACGGCTTTAACGGCAGCGTTGAGCACTTCCGTTACATCGACAAGGAATGGGACAGCGCCACACAAGTGTACGCCAACGGCCTGCCCTTGAGCGAACGCAAGTTGCCCGACACCTCCATCCAATATCCCTTTGTCACCACCGACGACTTCCTGACCGATACCATCGTCAGGCTGGACAGCGGCTGTGTGATTGACACCGACCACTTCTTTGACGGCAACCTCAAGCCGCGCACCCCGCAACCCACTTGCGGCTACCTATTGCCCCTGAAACCGCTGCTGTTCACCTACTTTGATACCAACTACCTCAAAGGCACCGTCGCCGGGCGACATGTCATTGACATCGAGGAGTTTGCCGACGGCAGCGTGATGGTCACCTTGCGCATCAGGGTAAAGAAAGGCGAGAACCGCTACATCGAGATGTCTCGCAAGTATTTCCCCATCAACGACCACACGTGGTCGTTTGACGAGCGGCGCGCCACGGGACGCGTGGTAGGGACCACCCTGTCCACCTCGGTGTTCCCGTTTGTCAAGACCGATGCCAATGATGACTATACCGTCGAACTGTTCACGATGATCGAGAACGGTGGCGCCACATTGCGCTTCTACAAGGAGGGCATGAGGACCGACGGACTCAACGTCAGGGATGCCGACCGCTCACACTCGGGCTACAGCACGACCTACTATGACGTGGACGGATCGTTTGACTATATTGACGTTAGCGTGATGAACCACCTGGGGCGCTTTGGTGGAGTGATTATTCCGCAGTGGAAACCCTACATGCCCAGTGCCAAGGAATTAATCTTTGCCGTTGACTTCGGCACGACCAACACCCACGTCGAATGGGCTGAGCGAGGCCAGCCTTCACGGCCATTCACCTTTGAGTATGGTTCCAATCAAGTGCTTGTCGCATCGTTGCACAAGCCTCATTCGTTGGAGTATGCCGAACAGGTGCAACGCGTAGAATTTGTTCCTCGTGAGATTGACAGCGTCTATGGTTTCCCATTGCGTTCCACGCTGGCACGCAACGAGAACAGCGGTGTGGGCAGTAACCTCTTCAGCGATGTGAACATCCCGTTCCTGTATGAGCGCCGCTATTTCCACGGCTATGAAGTGACCACCAATCTGAAGTGGAAAGGCGACACCGAGTTGGCCAGAGCCTTCCTGCGTGAGCTCACCCTGCTCATCAAGGCCAAAGCCCTGCTCGAGAATGCCGACTTGCGTCGCACCGAGATCGTTTACTTCTATCCCGTGAGCATGGGCGGTGCCGACCGCGACACGCTTGAGCGCACATGGAGTGAACTGTTCAACACCTACATCGGTGCCGACAGCGACAGGCTGCGCTCTTATCCCGAGAGCCTTGCTCCCGCCTATTACTACAGCGGTGCCGAAGTTGCAGGCAGCAGCTATGTGTCTATCGACATCGGCGGCGGCACCTGCGACACAGTGATTTATCAGCCCACGAGCGACAGGATGAGCAGCGAGCCGGTAGCCATCTCCTCATTCCGCTTTGCCGGCAACGCCATCTTTGGCGACGGCTTTACCGACAAGGATGCCGACAACAACCCGTTGTTGCAGCACTACACGCGCTACTTCAAGCAAATCATCGAGAATGACAAGGGCAACAACATCGCCTACCTGGGCAGCATTCTGAACGACATCATGGCCCAGAAACGAAGCGAGGACATCAATGCCTTCCTGTTCTCGATCGAGAATGTTGAGGAGCTGCGTTCACTGCGTGAAATTGACCGCAACTTGTACAGCTACAATGCTTTGTTGCGCAACGACAGCCAGCGCCGACTCATCTTCATGTACTTCTATTCGGCCATCATTTATTACATTGCCATGGCCATGAAGCAGCGTGGATATGAGATGCCCAAGCAGATTTACTTCTCGGGCACCGGCAGCAAGATACTGAACATCTTGGGTTCGCACAGCCGCATCAACATGCTCACCCAGACCATCATCGAGCGTGTGTTTGACAAGAAATACAACGAACTGTTTGAAATCAAGCAGGAGAACCAATGCCCCAAGCAGATTACCTGCCGCGGCGGCATCAAACTCGAGAACCGTCGTCTCGAAGGCCAGGCCGACATCAGCCGTTACAATGCCACGAGCGTGAAACGCATGCGCTACTGCTGCTCGATGGTGGGCGAGGACGACCTGACGATGGCCCAAGTGGAGTCTATCGAGGTGCGCGACAAACTTGTCGAGAAGGTTAAGGAATTCAATCAGTTCTTTGTCAACCTGTGTGATGCGGTTGTCAAGGATGAATTCGGCATCGAGAACAATGTGTTGCGCCTCTTTGAGAGCGTGCTGAGCGACAACCTCGCCAACTACCTCACTGCAGGCATCAACACGTTCCTGAAAGGCCGTTACAATGCCAATGATGTGGTCGAGGATGTGCCATTCTTCTACCCCATCATCGGTGTCATCCGCCACAACCTGCTCAAGAACATGCGCAACGATATCATCAGCAAGTTTAACCAATAATCATATCAATCTCAAGAAATTATGAAACAGATTGTTTTAACATTGGCAGCAATTATCTGCCTCGCAACCTCTGCAATGGCGCAGATTTCAGAGAGCCAGACTCTTTCGACCACCTTGTGGAAGCAGGGTATTGCAACTTGTGCCCATTACACGGCCTACGCACGCGGCTTTGGCAAGAGAGCCGAAGAGATCAAGTCCCAGTATCCCCAAGGTTACACACTGGACGACCTCAACAATGTGTATGAAAACCAAGGCCGGAAATGGGAGAAAATCTACAACGAGTTCAAGGAAGAGGAAGACAAGAACGGTAGCATCAACGACTTGAAGGAACTTGTGACTCCGCAAATCTGGAAGCTCGTCGAGCCTGAATTCCAGGCTTATATCACCGAGCACCCCGAGGCGATGCAGGAGTTGCCCCCTCAACCGGCTCAAGAAAATGCCGGAAACGACGGCAATGCCGAGGAAAAAGCCAACGATGAGACTGCACCCGCTACAGCTAATGCCAAGTCAGGCATGCCCGCCTGCTCAGCTAACCTTCCCTTGTGGCTCAGCATCATTGGTGCCTTGTTAGGCCTGTGCGCACTGCTCACCGCATTGAGCAACCGCGGCAAAATCAAGGAGATGCGCCGCAACTTCGCCCGCGAACTGGACCGCACAAATGCCAACCTGCAGGAATTCTCGGCCGATGCAGCCGACCAGATGAGGGCATTGTCCATCAGACTGACAGGCAAGGCCATCCGCAAGAACGACATCGTTGAGGAAGCGCCTGCCGAGGAGAAAGATGCCGTTATTGAGGAGGAACCTCAGGCTCTGGCTGAAGAAACCGTTGAGCAGGAGGCAGGTGAGCCCATGACGCTGTTCCTGTCCAAGCCTGACGAGAATGACGACTTCACCCGTGTGAGCGATGCCTTTGAACCCGGCAACTCACTCTATGTGCTGAACACCGAGGACGGAGTTCACGGCACCTTTGAAGTGATTGACAAGCCCGAAGTACACCGCATGGCTCTGATGATGCCCACCGAGAACCTGATTCGTGCCTGCTCGGGCAACGCCATCCAGATTCCCAGCGGCAACCGCATCATCACCGATCGTGCCGGTGAGGCAGAGTTTATCAACGGTAAGTGGCACGTCGCCGTTAAGGCCATCATCCACTACGAGGGATAATCACTAACGGGCTTTAGCTCGTGACAAGTGAGGAGTTAGAAGTGAGGGGTGAGGATTGAACTACTTCTAACTTCCAACTCCTCACTTCTAACTACTATCTATTTATGCGCTGGACTTGTCCAAAATGCGGTAAAAAACTGGAAATCAGTAACGAGCAGCTTATAGCCAATGACGGCGTGATCATCTGCCCGCAATGCTTGCTGCAGGCCCACCAACCCATCCCGACAGCCCGCATCGCAGCAAAATATGACCAAGCCGATGCTGTCACTACCCCACCCAAGCGCACCCAGAACACAACACCTCCTCCACCCAAAGCCCGCATGAAACAGGCCAAGACATCCTACCGCTACACCGGCATCGGTGGCAGCAACAATGACAACACACATCCCACCTCACCCAAGAAAAAAAGCACCAAAAAGAAATCCAAAAAGAAAAAAGGCCAGCAGGAAATCAGCGCCTGGGGGTGCATGGGCCGCACCATCATTTTCACCCTCGTGCTCTTTGCCGCCTACATCTTCTTTGGCCTCCTCCTCGAAGCACTTCAATAAATTAATGAGCATTTCATTGCCTCTCCCACTCTAGATGGCCAGACATGGTACCTGCACGCTATCTTGAACCGTATGTATGCTAACCGCCAAGCCCCCATCACCCCAATTGAGATTGACCTTTTTGTACAGGAACTCGTCGTTGAACAGGGGGCAGCATTCGAGAACTATTACACGTCATTAACTCACAATCAATGTGCTGTATTGCTTGCCATCGCACATGATAAAAAAGTCAAATCACCGATGTCCAATAACTTCATTAAGAAACACGAATTGCCAGCAATCAGTAGCATCAAAACGGCCTTAAAGACTCTGATTGAACGACAATTCATAATCCAGTATCAAGGCTGCTACATCGTCTATGACCGCTTTTTTGCCTTGTGGCTAAGAAACATCAACAGATAATCATCTATCTACAAAAACAAAAAAATTGAAAAATGTGTATTTACGCATATTCTTCAGCCTAAACTCCAATTCCACACATAACATTATTGTTACTGTAAAACCCATAACAATGAAAAATAGTGTTTTTAATACCCCTCAACTGAAAAACACAACAAACATTAGGCTGTTTTTTTAAAAACAACTATATTTGCAGTTGTTCTTTGACAAAAACCTGCTTTTTGGGATGGCGGCTGTTGGGCAAAGGACATCCTGACATAATATAAACGCTTACTTGACGCTTTGTGCTTAGCTAACTGGAATCATGTATTTCTCAAACATTGATGCCAAGGATGGGACAACCGTAGATGTCCTATGTGAGGGATATGTATTTTGCAATTGCTGTGTTAACAGTATTGCAACAGCTATTCAGTGTGGTCTTCTGCATTACTCTTTCTACATCAATAGGCAATACAAGAGCGTCAGTTATCGGAACGAGTAACAAAGTATGGGCTTCCACGCTATTATTTATGCCAATGGATCAACGTTTTAAACCAACCGTTCAACTTAGGCGAGTCAGTAGAGAACAATTAACAAAAATATGTTACAATATTTAATGTATTCAATCTTATAATATTGAACGTAAGAAAGGGCTTCTTAAATGACAATCAATCACTAAATCTATTTAATTATGAGAATTATCAACAAGTTACTCTTATTGTTCGTTATGCTACTAGCATACTTAACATCTCATGCTGAATACATTCAGTTGACTGATGGAGTTTATCAAGACAGCACAACTGTTTTTATTAGCAGTAACGTGACCTCTCTTGAGGATTTAAATATTAATCCATCTATCATTTATTGTTATGCTACTACACCTCCCACATGCAATGGGAATACTTTTTCTACTTATGATGCCACACTTCATGTGCCCTCAACTGCGATGATATCTTATTTTACAACTCAGTATTGGAATAACTTCAACTATGTTTCAGCAGATGCCATTGAGCCTCAGTTTGTAACCTTAAGCCAAACAGACGTGGCAATGGAATTGGGCACCGAAATCAGTTTTACTTCCAGTGTAATTCCATCCAATGCGACACCAACAACCATAGAGACTACATCAACAGATCCATCTGTCGCATGTGTAAGTGGGAGTATCATTACTGCTATGGGCATTGGTGAATGTGATATTATTGCAACTTGTGTAGATAAACAAGCCATATGTCATGTAACTGTGACTCCAATAAGAATTAATATCAATCTCGATAAGCATAATGTGCGCTTATTACCTAACCAAATGATTACTCTGGCAGCTACATGTTCACCTACTTCTACTGACCTTGTCATATCATCTAGTAATCCTAATATCGCGTTGCCTCGCATGGTAAATGACAAAATCATGGTCTTGGGTATTAGCGAAGGTACAGCAACTATTACGGTTAACGCAGCAGATGGATGGGGTAACCCCGATTCGTGTTTGGTTACTGTCTATACGAAATTAGGCGATATTAATAGTGATGGTAGTGTTTCAATCAGTGACATTACCACACTAATTGATTATCTGTTGGGTGATAATTCGAGTGTATTTAATTCAAAGAATGCTGATACTAATCTCGATGGCAAAATCTCCATTGGTGACGTTACAGCGCTCATCGATTACTTGCTTATTGGAAATTGGCCATGGGATATACCTCAAACAGAGAACTTCACAGTAAATGGTGTCACATTCACGATGGTTAGTGTCAAAGGGGGTACGTTTACAATGGGTGCAACCCTTGAGCAAGGAAGTGGTGTAGCAGAGAACGAGAAACCAGAACATGACGTCACATTGTCTGATTATGTGATTGGTCAAACTGAAGTAACGCAAGAACTCTGGCAAGCTGTAATGGATTGTTCCCCAAGTACTATTGTTACAAATTCAAAATGTCCTATTGAGAACGTATCTTGGAATGATTGCCAAGTCTTCATAGCTAGATTAAATAAGATAACTGGCAAGAAATTCCGTCTGCCAACTGAAGCTGAATGGGAATTTGCTGCTCGAGGTGGCAATAATTCCAAAGGTTTTAAGTATGCCGGTAGTAATGACATTAATCAAGTGGCTTGGAACTCAAATAATTCAAACAGCACAACACATCCTGTTGGAAATAAGGCCGCAAATGAGCTAAATTTATTTGACATGAGTGGCAACGTAAGGGAATGGTGTCAGGATTGGTATGGAGATTATAGCAGCGAAGCTCAAATAAATCCAAGAGGGCCTAAAGATAGTTCTTATCATTTTTCTCGCGGTGGTGGTTTTGCCGATGACGATAATTTGTGCCGCTCATCATGCCGTATAACTGGCGAACAAGATTCTCAAGGACATAACACAGGTTTAAGGCTCGCATTAGATTTAGATTTAGACAGCACAAAGTTTCATCTTTCAGAATCAGTTATTGAGATTGAGGATGGAGAGCTTTTGTCAGTTGATATTCTAAATGGCTGTGGTAGTTATACCATTTTCAGTGACAATGAAAATCTAGTGAGAATTGAGATTAAAGACAATAAACTAATAATGACCGGAATGTCGGAAGGATCAGTTAATATCATGGTTAAAGACAGCACTACTCAAGTTTGTGCATTTATCACAGCTGTGGTTGACCCTGTGATAACTGAGACTTATGAAATAACAAGTTCCTATAATAATAGTATAACAGAATCTTTCACTCTGGTCAAGGTCAGTGGGGGCACTTTCACTATGGGGGCAACTGAAGAACAGGGCAGTGATCCCTATGAATACGAGTATCCAGTTCACCAAGTGACATTGTCTTCCTATTACATAGCAGAGACCGAGGTAACTCAACGGCTCTGGAAGGCAGTGATGAATAACACCCCAAGTGCTTTTTATAATGAAAAATACCCAGTATATGATGTTTCCTGGAATGACTGCAAAACATTCATCCAAAAATTAAATAGTATTACAGGAAAACAATTTCGTCTACCAACTGAAGCAGAATGGGAATTTGCTGCCAGAGGGGGGAACAAGAGCCGAGGATATAAATATTCTGGCAGTGATAACATCTATCAAGTTGCAAGATTTTCAGGTAACAGCACTGAGGATCATAATGGTTATTGTACCGTATTTCCAAGTACCGTAGCTAAATATGCCGCTAATGAATTAGGCCTCTATGATATGTCTGGTAATGTTTATGAATGGTGTCAAGATTGGTATGGCAATTACAGTGGAGGTTCCCAAACAAATCCTAGTGGACCATCATCAGGCACTCATCGTGTAATTCGAGGCGGCTGTTATTGGACTTCTGCGAGAGGCTGTCGTGTATCCTTTCGACGGGGAGTTGAACCTCACTATGCATCTAGTGGTTCGGACAGAGATCGAACGGGTTTACGTCTTGTCTTAGATGATTAGCCCAGGAGGATTATTAAATTCTATATTCTGTAGACTGCAATGCTAGAACAATATTAAAGACAGTCCTTAACGGAGCGGCATCTCACAATAAAAGAGATACCGCTTTTTCTTTCTAATGAATAAGTCATTAGCTAGCATCATCTCAAACTGATGTTCCATCAAATACTTCATTATAGCAAATCATTAAAACGGAATAACACTAACTATTAAAATATGAGATCAAAACCGGCCGAAAAAAGATTTTTGAAACGGGAGTAGCCTTTAACAACACTATTTAAGGATATTTCGTATAGTGATGTCGGGGAAATAATGTAACTTTGCAAATCAAATTCCGAGGGCGAATAATAGGGCCCGACGTGCGGCAAGACATTCTACACAGCAATGATGGATTTTCTATCGACATATCACCTGCAAGGTCTGGTCTTGGGCCTCTGCTCGTTTCTGATTATCGGCATATGCCACCCCATCGTCATCAAGGGGGAATACCATTTTGGGCAACGGTTCAAATGGTTTTTCGTCATTGCCGGCGTGTTGTTGTGCATCGGCTCGGTTCTGGTGCCCAACGTGCTCGTGGCATCACTGATGGGAGTGGGGGCGTTCTCATGTTTTTGGGGCATCAAGGAGATGCGCGATCAGCAGGAACGTGTGCGCAAGGGATGGTTTCCCCGAAACCCCAAGCGCACTTATCCATGGGATGAGAAAAGTGAAAAGTGAGGAGTTAGAAGTGAGGAGTTAGAAGTGATGAAGGCAATCATACTGGCAACGACAATGCTCATGCTGCTTGGCACAGCGGTGAGTGCTGCCCACAACGTGAGCGGCACCATCACCTGTGACGGGCAGGGTGTTGCCGGTGTGGCAGTGAGCGACGGCTATGAGATTGTCATGACCGACACCCACGGCTATTATGCGATGACCAGCAACAAGGTCAACGGGTATGTCTTCTACACGCTGCCCGGCGGCTATGAGCCGATGCTGGCCGACGGCTTCAACCCTCAGTTCTGGGCACCCCTTGATTCAAAGGACATCACCATCGAAGAGACACATGACTTTGAGCTGCGGCGAGTGGACAACGATTGCCACCAGGTCATCTTTGCCGCCGATACCCATCTGGCCCGCCGTTGCAGTGACCGCGCCTATATCAAGAAAGGGCTCATCGCCAGCCTCAACGACGAGGTGGAGCGTGCCGCCGACACCCCTATCTACTCTGTCATACTCGGCGACTTGACATGGGACGTCTTTTGGACCCAAAACAGCTACAACCTGACTGACTTCATGGCCGACATGAAGCACTTCAACTACCCCATGACGCTGTGGCCTGTCATTGGCAATCACGACCATGACCCCAGCATTCCTGCCGGGAACGATACCGATGTTGAAGCCGCAGCAGCATGGCGTGACATTATGGGTCCCAACTACTACAGTTTCAATTTGGGCAAAGTGCACTATGTGGTGCTTGACGACATCATGTATCTGAACATCCCCTACGAGGGAGAGACTTATAGCGAGGGGGTCGCCGGCAGCCGCAACTACAAGGGAATCATTACTAACGAACAGATACAATGGCTGCGCAAGGATCTGGAACTTGTGCACGAGAGCACACCCGTTGTGGTGTGCCTGCACATTCCCGCATGGAACTCCAACTCCAATTTCACCAACACCCCTCGGCTCGACAACACCTACACCCTGTGTGCAATACTCAACCGTTTTGAGCAGGCTCACATCGTGAGCGGCCACAACCACTGCAACTACACCGTGCGTCCTACAGCCTATCCTCATGTGGTCGAGCACAACATTGCCGCCACATGTGGCTCATTGTGGCAAAGTGCTGTCCTCACCGGGCACCACATCTGCCATGACGGCAGCCCCGCCGGATACATGCGGTGGACCATCAACAACCGCGACCTGCAGTGGGATTTCAAACCCATCCACGAGGGCGAGAGCCAAATGCGCGTCTATGACATGAACACGGTGCGGGATTTTTACCTCACCAATTCCACAATGCGTGCCATATTGAATCAATACCCCTCAAGGCAGGACTATTCTCAAGTCAACGACAACACGTTGATGGTTAATGTGTTTGCCTATGATCACAAATGGCAAGTTACCATTTGTGAGGGTGACAGCATCCTGCAATGCCAGCGAGTCAATGCCGAGGACCCGTTCCACACCTTGGCCTATGATGTTGCCTGCTACAAGATATATGGCAACTACAGCACCTACTACATCACCTCTCCCACCACCCACATGTTCAAGGCTCAGGCCGCTACAGCAACCAAGCCAGTCACCGTGCGGGTGGTTGACACCTTCGGCAACATCCACCTCCGTACTATCACCAGACCACACAAGTATGGATTGGACATGGAAAACGAAGAGAGAGCCCTGAAAGCCGGTGATGTGAACTGCGATGACGAAATCAACATCGCCGATGTGAATGCAGTGATTGATTATCTAGTGGGAGATAATCAATCATTGTGCCCCATCCTCGTTGACTGCAATGCCGATGGCGAAGTCAATATTTCGGATTTGAACAAGATAATAGGTTTAATTCTCAGATAACACTACTATGCGAATTGATATACTCACCGTAATGCCCGATGCACTCGAGTCCCCGTTGCACACTTCCATCCTGCAGCGCGCTCAGGACAAAGGTCTGGTCGAAATCCATGTCCACAACCTGCGGGACTGGAGTTTGCGCAAGCACCGCAAAGTGGATGACTACCCCTTTGGCGGTGAAGCCGGCATGGTGATGCAGATTGAACCCGTGTGGCGCTGCATGGAGGAACTGAAGAGCCAGCGCAACTATGACGAGATCATCTTCACTTCGCCCGACGGCGAGCAACTCGACCAACCCATGGCCAATGCCCTGTCGCTCAAGGAGAACATCATGATCCTGTGCGGACATTACAAGGGCGTGGATTACCGCATTCGCGAGCACCTGATCACCAAGGAGATTACCATCGGCGACTATGTGCTCACTGGCGGAGAACTGCCTGCTGCAGTCATCGCCGATGCGGTGGTGCGTCTGTTGCCGGGCGCCATTGGCGACGAGCAGAGCGCGTTGAGCGATTCCTTCCAAGACGGTCTCATCGAGGCCCCTGTCTATACCCGTCCCGAAATCTTCAACGGTTGGCGGGTTCCCGAAATCCTGCTTAGCGGGCATCAGGCTAAAATCGCCGAGTGGAAGATGCAGATGTCGCTGGAACGCACCCGCCGTCTGCGCCCCAACCTGCTCAAGGAATAAAACTGACTATAACAACAAATAATTCTCAATAATCATCATAACAACCGATAATGGCAGCATTCAAATTACAACGTCCCAAGTGGATCCCCCGATGGCTCAACATACCATTGCTCATTTTTGTGGGCTTTGTTGTGGTCTTGTTGTTCTTTGGAGACAACAACTACATGCGCATCAGCAAGTACCGCTCTCAAATCAATGAGCTGAAGAGCCAAATCAAGAACAACGAGGACTCAGCAGCAATGTATGAGGCCAAAATCAACGAACTGAACACCGACAACGAGACGCTGGAACGCCTGGTGCGTGAGAAATACGGCATGAAGCGTACCAACGAAGAGGTTTATATTACTGATATCCCCTGATAACGACATGGCACAGATCAACAGAACCAACCTTTCCAACATACTGGTCCTTGTGGGGCTGCTCATGATGGCGATTATGGCAGTAACACCCTTGCTGGTCAACCACGACATCAACATGGAACTGATGAGATGGATTTTCACCGCAGGCGCCTTCCTGGTACTTGTCGGGCGTCTCATCAACATTTATCGCGGGACATCGCTGCGCCTGAAGCGCCTGCATGTCATTCTCATCTTCAGCGCACTGCTGTACTGCGCCAGTGCATCGATGATGTTCGTTTTCCAAGGAACCAATAACTGGATAGCCTTCTTGCTTGCAGGTCTTCTCGTGCAGATTTATGCCTCATGGATGATTGAGCGCGAGCAGAAGAAATCCTAACAATCGCCTTATCCAGACTGAAATATCTTGTAATTACCAAAGTTTTTGTAATTTTGCGGGTTAGTGAAAGGTAATCTCATCATAGACAACGGCAACACGACGGTGAAGGTAGCATTCTTCATCGGCTCCCAGATTGTTGCAACCAATCGTTTTGTCCGTCGCGACGCACGATTGCTGGAGCGTTTCATCAGTACTTATAAACCCGACACGGCCATCGTGTGCAGCACAGCCGCCAGTGCCGCCAGTCAGCGCATTGAGGAACTGGCCGAGCAGCGGTGCCGCCGAGTGGTTCACCTGTCGCACGAGACACCGATGCCCATCCGCTTGGGATACCACACCCCACAGACCTTGGGGCGCGACCGCATCGCCACAGCGATGGGGGCATGGGGAATTGCCCAGCGACTGGACGATGAAAGCGATGTGCTGGTTATTGATGCCGGCACCGCCATCACCTATGACCTGGTGACTGCCGACGGATGCTTCGTGGGCGGTAACATTGGCCCAGGGCTCAAGCTGCGCTTCAAGGCACTGCATGAGCACACAGGACGATTGCCACTGGTCGATGCCGAGGGCGACACGCCACTGGTGGGTTATGACACCGACACGGCCATCCGCAGCGGCGTTTTGCTGGGCCTGGTGGGTGAAATCAGATGCTATATCGCCGACCTCAAGCTGTCTCATCCCAACCTGATGATCTTCATGACCGGAGGTGACGGCAAATTACTGCACAAGCACCTTGGCGACAAGGGCATCATTTATCATGAATATCTTGCGGCTGAAGGTCTCAACCGCATCCTCCTATATAATCAAGCAAATGAAAATCTTTAAGAGAATACTTCCATTGGTGCTCGTCGTGGCTATGGGCTGCGGCACGGCACAGTCACAAACCTCCTATACCCCGTATTCCAAGATGGGCTATGGACTGCTTAACGACAACGTCTCGAGCATCCAGCGGTCGATGGGTGGCGTGGGATATGCCATGAAGGGCGGACGCATCGTCAATGTGATGAATCCAGCCTCCTATGCCGACGTGGACTCGCTCACCTTCCTGTGGGATGTGGGCATTGACCTGACCAACCTGTGGAGCAAGGAGAACGGGAACGAGGGTTACAGCTTTGGCGGTGGACTGGACTACCTTACCGGACACTTCAAGGTGACCAAGAACCTGGGTGCGGCATTCGGACTGCTGCCCTATTCATCGGTCGGTTATTCCTATGGTGGCGAAATCAGCGGCGGTAACGAGTCCCGCAGCGGCAGTGGCGGTTTCAACCAGTTGTTCCTCGGTGTGGGCTATCAGCCCATCAAGAACCTGAGTGTGGGTGTGAATTTCTCTTACCTTTTCGGTACGACATCCAACACGACACTCATCACGTCCAATTCAACGAGCTACTTCACGCGCAACATGAAAATCAGGGACTGGAATGCCCAAGCCGGCATCCAGTACAGCCTGCCATTAGCCAAGGGACGCGACCAGGTCACATTGGGACTGTCTTACCAGCCCAAGAAATCATTCCACGGCAACACTTGGGGCACCAGCTTTGACAGCCAGGACAGCAAGGTTGACACCATTGCTTACACCTCAATGAAGGGCAACTATGAGCAGCCTGCCTCCATCGGCATGGGATTGAGTTATGAGTGGAACCATCGACTCACCGTTGAAGCCGATTACACCTATCAGGCCTGGAGCAAAGCCAAATATTTAGCTCTGGAAGGCTTTGAGCCGCAAGCGATGAAGTTTGACGACCGTTGGAAACTGGCGGCTGGTGTGCAGTACACCCCCAACAGGCGCGGCAGCTTCTTCGGGGCGATGGCATTCCGTGCCGGAGCATTCTACAACCACGACTACCTGAACTATAGCGGTAACAACGTGCGCGATTATGGTGCAAGCATCGGTGTGGGCCTTCCTGCTCCCGGCAGCAAGACCACCGTCAACATCGGCCTGGAATGGCGGCACCGCGAATCCAGCCCAGTGCACCTCATCACCGAGAACTACCTCAACATCACACTGGGTGTGAACTTCAACGAGCTGTGGTTCTGGAAGAATCGCATCCGCTAACAACGTGAGACGACTATTGCACATAGTGTTTGCCCTGCTCATGCTCGGGACTGCGGGATGCAAGGATGACTCCACCAGTGTGGTGAGTCATGCCACCGACCCTGAAAAAGTGCCCACCATGACGACAACCGACGTGCAGACAGTCATCAGCGACTCGGGGCACACCCGCTACCGCATCGTGGCTCCGTTGTGGAACATGTTTGAAGAGTCAAAGCATCCGCATTGGACATTTCCCAAAGGTGTCACATGTGAGGAGTTGGACGACAACTACAACTCGGTTTCCACCATCAAATGCGACTCGGCCTATTTTGACAAGGACAATGCCTTGTGGACGTTGACTGGAAATGTGCACATCACGACTACTTCAGGCGATATCGTGACCACCGACGAGCTCATGTGGAACCAACGCGATCACAAGCTCTACAGCGACGCATTCATCCACATCGAGAAACAGGGACGCATCATCGAGGGTTATGGATATGAGTCGAACGAACGTCTCACTACCTACCAGTTGAGGCAGGTAGAAGCCATTTTCCCCATTGATGAACGCCGCATGCCTCATCCCGGCAGCGGCAACGCACCCAGGAGGATGCCACCACCCGCCGCAGTAAAATAGCAACAACGATATTATTATAAGTTATTTTGGATCCCATCTACACCACCCCGCTGATTATTGCGCTCATTGCGCTGCTGTGCTCGGCATTCTTCTCGGGCATGGAAATCGCATTCGTGTCTTCCAATAAAGTGCGAGCCGAGATAGAGATGGCGCGCGGCGGCATCGTCAACCGCATTCTCAACATCTATTACCGCAATCGCGAGATGTTCATTTCCACCCTGCTGATTGGTAACAACATCGCCAATATCGTTTATTCGATGGCAATGGCCGAACTGCTCACCATCCCGCTATTGCGGTGGGTCAACAATGATGCCGTCCTGCTGCTGGTGCAGACAATCATTGCCACAGTGATTATTCTCATATTTGGCGAATTTGTCCCCAAGACCATATTCCGCATCAATCCCAATGCCTCCTTGCGCACGGCATCGGTGCCGCTTTTCATGGCCTATTGCGTGCTCTACCCCATCTCCCGGTTCACCGAATGGCTGTCGGCATCGCTGATGAAACTCTTCGGCATCAAGATAGATTCAACGCGCATGCGGTTGCTCACCGTCGACGAGCTTGACGCTTATCTGCAAGAGAATATTGACAAGCGCGAAGACGAGAACAAGAGTGTGGAGCGTGAAGTCAAGATATTTGAGAACGCTCTTGACTTCAGCGACACGAGGCTGCGTGACTGCATGGTGCCGCGCAACGAGATAGTAGCGGTCGATGTCGAGGAGACCACGCGCGACGACCTGGTGAAACTCTTCACCCGTTCAGGCCTTTCCAAGATAGTAGTGTATAAGGAGAGCATTGATGACGTCATCGGGTTTATCCAGGTGAGCGAGTTGTTTGTCACCACCGTCGATTGGAAAACACGCCTCAAACCCGTGGTCTATGCCCCCGAGACTCTCCTGGCTCGCAAAATGATGCAGCAGCTCATGGATGAGAAACGGTCGATGGCCATCGTCATTGACGAGTTTGGCGGCACCAGCGGCATGGTGACCCTGGAGGACCTGGTTGAAGAAATCTTTGGTGAAATCGAGGATGAGCACGACAGGAACAGTCTCACGGCCCGACAACTCAATGAGAACAGCTATGAATTCTCAGGGCGCATGGAAATCGAGGAAATCAACGAGCGCTTCCATCTTGACATCCCCGAGAGCGACGATTACCAGACCCTGGCCGGATACCTGCTCGCCGAGGAAGAAGCCATCCCCAATGTGGGCGATGTGATCGACCTGCCGCCCTACCGCTTCACAATCGAACGGAAGACCGCAGCACGCATCGAACTTGTGCGCATCGACATCCTCGACGAGGGCGATAAAAAATGAGCCACAAGGCCAAAGGTTGGGCTCCATAGCGCAAAAAATGCATGTATTTAACTAAAATTTTGCCGAATTATTTGCAAGATTGAAAAGATTTGCATTATCTTTGCACCGCATTTTTAACGAAGTGTAATCAGGTGTGTTAGTTCAGTTGGTTAGAATACCTGCCTGTCACGCAGGGGGTCGCGTGTTCGAGTCACGTACACACCGCAAAGAGGAATCCGCAACGGATTTCTCTTTTTTATTTTAGGCGTCTCATACCTTATTAAGCTATCAAACAGCCGATTAGAGCACAACGGAAAGATTATTCCAAAAAAAATCCCCGTAAAGCTATAGAAAATCCTAAAAAAATTACTAAATTTGCAATACCTAAATTAAAAACAAGATTCATGGAAAAGATAGACACTCTAGACAAAAAGATTCTGGAAATCATAATGAAGAACGCGCGCATCCCCAGCAAAGATGTAGCACAAGTGTGTGGGGTGTCGCGTGCGGCAGTACATCAACGCATCCAGCGTCTCATCGACGATGGCATCATCACGGGATCGAGCTACAACGTCAATCCCAAGTCATTAGGGTACTCCACCTGCACCTTCATCGGGTTGACGCTCGAACGCGGCTCGATGTACCGCAATGTTGTCCCTGAGCTCTTGAAAATCAAGGAAGTTGTGGAATGCCATTTCACGACAGGGCACTATACCATGATGATCAAGGTCTATGCCCGCGACAACGAGCATCTCATGACGTTGGTCAACGACCACATCCAGCACATCGATGGCGTTGCTGCCACCGAGACGCTCATCTCGCTGGAGCAGAGCATCAACCGCACACTGCCCATCTACTATGATGAGTAGTGTCCAGCCTTATATCGATTTCAGTTACTTCAAATCCTCTTGCCCCACTAGTCCACCTCTTGCGGGGATATTGACGCTTCAAGCCAGCATAACCCGTTTTTATTTGCCCTCTTGAAAGCGTCAATTCTAACTTATAGACAAAAACACTTTAAAAACAGCAAACACCATCATGATCGAGAAAAACCGATATTGCGTTATCATGTGCGGAGGTGTTGGCAGCCGTTTCTGGCCCTTCTCCAAGGCTGCGATGCCCAAGCAGTTCATCGACTTCTTCGGGACCGGACGCAGCCTGCTGCAGACCGCAGTTGACCGCATCAGCGACATCGTGCCTCAAGAGAACATCATTCTCATGACCAACGAGAGCTACCGGCACCTGATCAAGGAGCAACTTCCCGAAATCAAAGATCACCAAATTCTACTGGAACCGGCACGCCGCAACACGGCCCCGTGCATCGCATGGGCTGCCCACCACATCCAATCCATCACCCCCAACGCCAAGATGATGGTTGCCCCAAGCGACCACCTCATCATCAATGTTGAGAAATTCAAGCAATGTGTCGAGCGTGCATTTGATTTCATTGATTCACACGACGCACTGGTGACCATGGGCATCAAGCCGAGTCGCCCCGAAACGGGCTACGGCTACATTCAAGTGGGAGACCCTGTCGAGGGTGATTTCTCAACGGTGAAAACATTTACCGAGAAGCCCAATGAGGACCTGGCCCGCGTCTTCCTTGAATCGGGCGAGTTCTTCTGGAATTCGGGCATCTTCTTCTGGAGCGTCGATAGCATTCTCAATGCACTGAACAACTGCGCTCCCGAGGTGAATGCCGTCTTTGAGCAAGGGAAAGAATACTTCGGCACCGATCAGGAGCAAAAGTATATCGACTCCAATTTTGCCGCATGTCCCAGCATCAGCATCGACTTTGCGGTGATGGAGAAGGCCCCGAATGTCTATGTCGAGACCGTTGATTTCGGATGGAACGACCTGGGCACATGGAGGTCACTGTATGACCACTCACCCAAGAACAAAGACGGTAATGTCACACAAAACTGCAAGGCTCTAATGTTCAACAGTCACAATAACATTGTCGCCGTCAAGGGAGACAAACTGATTGTCACCTCCGGTCTTGAAGGCTACATTGTTGCCGATGTGGATGATGCCTTGCTCATTGTTCCCCTGGAGGAGGAACAAAAGATCAAGCAGTATGTCATTGACGTGAAATCAAAATATGGTGACAAATATCTGTAGGACTTGACAATCAATTGTCGCACGACAGAACTATCACGGGGCGCCTGGATTCAACTAGGCGCCCCGTGTAGTTATCTTCAAATGTGATGATTTCTTATTGGCCGGCAGGCTGCTGAGGAGCCTGCTGCCCCATGGTTTCACGAGGACGTGCCAAGAGCTCGAATTGCTCAACATAAATTTCAGTTGTGAAACGCTTCACCTGGTTCCTGTCTTCCCAGGCGCGCGTGCGCAAGCGTCCTTCAAGGTAAATTTGTGTTCCCTTGCGAATATAGCGCTCTGCAATCTCGGCATTCTTGCCCCACATCACGATGTTGTGCCACTCGGTACGCTCAGGGACTTCCACTCCATTAGCATTGGTATACGCCCGATCGGTAGTGGCGAGCGTGAACGATGCAACGGGCTGATTTTGTGCAACATAACGCACATCAGGGTCTCGGCCCACACGACCCAACAGAATCACTTTATTGACAGACATAATTAATGGTATATTAGTTTTACATTAAGTTTAAAAATCTTTTTGGTCCCAGTGTCAACAGCCAGTGCCTTTCAGGGCAAGGCCCGCCTTCTCATGAAGGCCGAACAACAAATTCATGGAATGAACGGCATTGCCGGAACTTCCCTTGAGCAGGGAATCCATCACGGCATGCACGGTGAGCAGCCCATTGCGTTCGTCCTTCTCAATGCGGATCAGACACTTGTTGGTGTTTTCTACATCAGCTGCAACAATAGGGCGATCAACAAGGTACACAAAGTTGTGATCATCATAGTACTGCTCATAAAGTTGACGCACCATTTCGTCATCGACACCGCACTTGAAACGCGCTGCCACGGCAATGGTCCGCTTCTCGGCAATCGGTGACACCGTCAACATGACCGGCTGATCGAAACTTGACTGGCATTGTACCAGAGCCATTTCAATCTCTTGCCGCTGTGCCTGCAGCCACTCGTCGGCAATCGCCCCGCCCGAGTCCTTCGGCACTTCATTATAATCAATTGTACCCAAGCCAAAATGCAGTGTGGGTTGACTGTTCAGCAAGAGATTGCGAGCCATGGGCATCAAGGCTATCATCGCTACTGTTGCACACTTGCCAGGTACTGTCACCAGTTGCGTATCATGTACGAGCACCCGTCGCTGCATTTCACTCAGTCCATATTTCCACAACTTATCGGTGCCATGATCCAGATTGTGACATCCGCTCAAGTCAATCACGCGCGTTTCTGAAGTCAAATTAATCGACTCCATGAAGCGTTGCGTCTGCTCAGGGTTACCACATGTGAAAATGACATCCACCTCACTTGGCGCATCCGGGTCATTCACCATGAGAGCTGTCTCACCGACAATTCCGGGCACAAGTTCGGCTAACGGCACAAGTTCAGCACCGCTAGAGGTTTTAGCCCATAGCAACTCCACATCAGGATGGTTGATGAGTATCCTCACCAACTCAGCACCCCGAAGCATGTCACATCCCGTGATACCTACCTTAATCATTAACACCTATGGCATGAGGTGAGTCCTCAGGCATGAATTGCTGGAAGACAAGTCGCGCCTGCTCTTGTGTCACACCCTCGGCGAGGATGGCCACCACAGTGTCGGCACCGGCAATAGTTCCGAGCACTTCGGCGGGACGGCTCATGTCAATATCATATGCAAGACCTGGAGCATAACCATTACGCGTCTTGATGACAGCAATATTCCCCGAGAAGGTCAAGGATACCAAACCCACCTGTTTAGCAGCATGGGCATCGGTCTGGCGCAAACTCAGCAACCGATCCTGCAACTGGTTGCTGTCAGGAATGATATACATGTAGGTATTGCGGTCGGTAGCAACCTTGGAAATTTTCAAGGCCTTCAAGTCGCGCGACAACGTGGCCTGAGTCACATCGATACCATGCTCACGCAACATATCAGCCAATTCACTTTGGCTACCAATGCAATTTGTCTTGATCAAATCGGTGATCAACTGTAAACGATCTCGTTTCCTTTTCACGATTGCTTTCTTTTTTCTTGTTTTTTTTGTTACAACGTTAGTCTCCATGATCACATATACTTAAAAAATGGTTATCGGGGCAAAGGTAATTAAATTTTTATTTCCAACAACATATTTATTGACTTTTTTCTATGAAAATTCAATATGACTACTAATATTCATTATAATTGGTTAGTTTTACCACACTATGCAATTAGCGAACCAACTAAATAATCATCTCCAACAGTAGTTAAAAAGGGTTAAACTTCTTGACATAACACCAATAACATTGTAATTTTGCAACAAAATATTATTGTTTTACCATTTATAGCAATTTTTACCATGAACAACACGTCATCATCAGAAGTCCATCGCTTCCTGTGCCAGCAGCGAGACAAAGAGTTTCTGGCACTCTACCACCCCACCCTTGACGCTTTGCTTGAGCAAGGCCTGCCCATTGCCAAAGCACGCCAGGCTGCTGTAGAATTCACCATTGCCAACGGACACCCTCGCTATCACGTGAACCACGAGAATGCCTACCGTCGGGTATGCCACATGCTCAAGGCAAGCGAAAAACACGGCAACGGGGCACGCACATTTGACCATGAGAGGAAAACCGGTCTTGCCGAGACTCGCCAACGGCGCCACATGTGGGAAGAAATCACACAACAAGTGCGCGAACTGATCGCTCATGGATTGAGCGTTGACCGCGCCGTTGAGCACGTTCTGGAACACGGCCGCGCATCACGTTTCTTCATCACCCCCTCGACGGCACTGACCAAGATATGCACCCACGCGCGGTCGCGGGCCTTGAGATAAATGCAGCACAACTCAATAAAAAACATTTTAAAAACAACCATCTATTAAACACATCAAAAAAACCATGAAATACCGCATTGACATCACCATCGACCTGGACGAAATCCAGCAAGCCATCTACAACGAAGGAACCTGGCATCCTGCCGAGAACGCCACTGCCTGGGGCGTGAACTCGAGTAACGAACCCATTATTGACCGCCGCGTGCGCGAGGGTCTGAACGACCTGCTGGCACACATGAGCGGATATATCGTCAGCCAGAACATCAACTTCAACATCGAGCACCAGAACATCTTTTTGGGCATTGAACTTGAACGCCGTCCCACGCTCACAATAGCCAGCGATCTCAAGAACGCCATCATATCAGCACTTGCCAACTATACGCTGATGACCTTATACGGCGATGAAGACAGCATCTACGGCACGGCATGGCGGCTTCAACGCACGCGCACTCTCGTGCTGCTCGCCCGTCCATAAGTGTCAAGCACCAGGTTAGAGCCTCTACATACAACAGGCCACACGTCGTCATTAGCGTGTGGCCTGTTGCTATTTAACCCAGCCGCACCCAATTATCCGAAAAAGCGCAGGAAGATAGCAGAAAATATATTAAAAAGCATTATCTTTGCAGCAGTGAATGACAGTTTCCTTCTTGTTATGAGACAGGCATTTATCAGTAACTTTTAACATAAACTCCCCCTTTGTGAGGAGATCATTCTCAATAATGCACGCTATGGATAAGAAACCGCTAGGGCGCAAACGCTGGGCAGCAATAGCATTATTGCTGGCGGCTTTCCTGTTGACGACTCAAGATGCCATCGCAACCAACTATGTAACCTTTAGCGATGGGCGACTTTTCGTTTTTCCCGATTCATGTGTCAAAGCCGTAGAGACCGAGGACGGGATGCTGACGATAACGACTCAAGACGATATGTTTTATTCCTATTCGCTCGAAGGCATCACGTCGATCAGCCAAGAGCTCACCAAGGAGCTGCCCACTATCACATCCTACAAATTTGAAAAAGACAACAACTACCAGGTGTTTAGTAATATCACCTGCGAAATCGGTGACGGCGAGATCAATGCTTCGGTTGCAGGTATCGGCAAGCGGCTGACGGCGACATTCAAACTCTCGGACACGAGGGCCAAAGCCTTTGTCGATGGAGTGGAACAAATCACCAAAGTGAGCCGACTGCGCTTTGACGGCAGCCGCACCTATACGGTTGGATTTGAAGGTGACATGATTCTGTTGCCCACTGCGGATGGCCATTACGCCTTCTTCCCTTTCGGCAGGGAATATGTGGTGAACGTTGATTTCCTCACCGACCACAGCACGACCGTGCCGCGCATCGACATCAACACTGTGGACAGTGTCAACATCACGAGCAAGAAATACTATGTTGATGCCCAAATCATCATCGATGGCAAGGGTGTTTTCCCGTCAATGACCGACTCGGTGCAGATTAAAGGCCGCGGTCACACCTCCTGGTCTTCAGATCCTACCAGCAAGAACCCCTACCGATTGAAGTTTGCCGATAAAGTGAAGCCCCTGGGTATGACCAAGGGCAAGAATTGGGTGCTGCTTAACAACAAATATGTCGGCTCAATGCTCACCAATGCCATCGGCATGAAAGCAGCAAGCCTGCTGGGTGTCGTTGCTGCCAACCACATCATCCCCGTGAACCTCTATGTCAACGGCACTTACAAGGGCAGCTACAACTTCACCGAGAAAATCGGCCTGGCAAACAACAGTGTTGACCTCGATGATGAGAGCGCCGCCACACTGCTCGAACTGGACAGCTATTTTGACGAGGATGCCACCCAAAAGTTCAGATCCTCCTATTACAACTTGCCTGTCAACATAAAAGATCCCGATTTCGCTGACTCGGCATCCACAGTACTCACCATTAGTGACATTAAACGGCGTTTCAACGCCTTCATGACAAAAGTTTACAAGGACGAGGATTTCACCGACCTGGTCGATGCCGACTGTCTGGCCCGATTCCTTCTGCTCAACGAACTGATTTGCAACTATGAGATTCTCCACCCCAAGAGCACCTACTGCTACAATGAAAACGTCCTGGATGAGAACAGCAAGTTCATCTTTGGACCAGGGTGGGATTTTGACTGGGCCTACGGGTTTGAAATCAACAGGTCATATTACACGAGCAATCCCACCGTGGACTATTACACTAAGGTGAGCTTTAATAATGTGCCGTTTTTTACCAAACTGCGCAATAACGATAAAGTCTCAAAACGGACTTACGAAATCCTTAAAGAATTTGTCAAGAACGGACTGGACGAATTGTGTGAGTTTTGCCAAGACTATTACCTGTATGCCAAGCCCTCCTTGAGAAAGAACAAGCAGGAAATCTATGACGGCACCGACTATGCCGCGCAGGCGTCGCGTGCGGCGACGTGGCTCAGGCAGCGTGCCGAATATCTGCTCGCAAACTTGGAACCCGAGCCGCCCAGGCTGGGTGACGTGAATTGCGATGGCGAAATCAACATTACCGACATCTCAGACCTCATTGATTATATACTCACGGGCAAAATGGGCCACGTGAACCTCACCACAGCCGACGCCAACTGTGACGGAGAAATCAACATCAGTGATGTCACTACAATTATCGACATATTGCTGACAGGGAATTAATTGCCTGAAGAGTGTCCCGTGAGTGGGACGTTCGCATCATCAAGAAAACAATTAAGAACCACATGATAATGAAACTGAAACATTTTTTATTGCTTGTTGTGGCCACAGCGGCAGTCTTGCCCGCCACCGCCGACGTGCACCCTCGCTACACCACAATGGTGAGCGACGCGACCACCACCTATGTCACCAAACGCCCGCCTGCCGAGGAGCGCCTTTTCACGAGTGCCATTATTGAGAAACGCATTAAGGAAGTGCTCAAACTCATCAAGGGCAACCCACGCCTTGCATGGATGTTTGAGAACTGCTTTCCCAACACGCTCGACAGCACGGTGCACTACCGCCTTGACGAGAACGGAGAAGATGACACCTTTGTCTATACCGGCGACATCCACGCGATGTGGTTGCGCGATAGCGGCGCTCAGGTGTGGCCCTACGTCCGATATGCCAAGAAGGACGAGAAACTGCGTCACATGCTGCGCGGCGTGATTCTGCGCCAGTTGAAGTGCATTATCCTGGATCCTTATGCCAATGCCTTTAATGACGGTCCCACGGGCAGTCAATGGCAGGAAGACCTCACCGACATGAAGCCCGAACTGCATGAGCGCAAATATGAAATCGACTCGTTGTGCTATCCCATCAGACTCGCGTATGAATACTGGCTAATAACAGGCGATGACAGCATCTTTGGCAACCTGTGGGTTGAAGCCATGCAGGCGGTGCTACGCACCTTCAAGGAGCAGCAGCGCAAGGACGGCAACAAGGGTCCTTACAAGTTCATGCGCCGCGACATCGACGCCAAGTCATCACTCACCTGGTATGGCTGGGGACCGCCCGTCAATCCTGTGGGACTTATCGTGTCGTGTTTCCGTCCCAGCGACGATGCCACCGTGCTGCCGTTCCTGGTGCCCAGCAACTTCATGGCAGTGAGCTCGCTCCGAAAAGCGGCCGAAATTCTCCAAAAGGTCAATCAGAACTATCTATTGGCCGAGCAGTGCCGCGGTCTGGCCCAAGAGGTTGAAGACGCCTTGCACAAGTATGCTGTCGTCGAGCATCCCAAGTATGGCAAAATTTACGCCTTTGAGGTGGACGGTTGGGGTGGTCGCATCCTGGCCGACGATGCCAACGTGCCCAGTTTGCTGGCGATGGGCTACCTGGGCGACGTGCCCATGGACGACCCCATCTATCGCAACACGCGCCGCTTTGTTTGGAGCGAGGACAATCCCTGCTTCTTCAAGGGCAAGGCAGGGGAAGGCATCGGCGGTGCCCACACTGCATACAATCTCATCTGGCCCATGAGCATCATGATGAAGGCCTTTACTGCCGACAATGACGAGGAAATTGCCTGGTGCATGCGCCAACTGCTCACCACCGACGCCGGCACAGGATTCATGCACGAGTCATTCCATAAAGATGATGCCACTCACTACACCCGCGCCTGGTTTGCATGGCAGAACACCCTCTTTGGCGAACTCGTCATCCACTTGATCGACAATGGCAAGACCGACCTGCTCGTGCATTGCCTTGATTAGGCTTTAAGCTTTAGGTCAATCCGTTTTATTTAAAGCCTAAAAAAAAATTTACAATCCCTATCAGACGTTAAAATGATAGGGATTTTTGATGCATGCTTGGCAAAAGCATTACCTTTGCCGCCACATTATTATTAACACCTAAAACACTTTCTGAAAAACATGAAAGAATACATACACTTGACCGACCAACAAATCGAATCCTTGAAAAAGAATGACTGTTGGGCACAAAACTGGAATGATATCATGGTGACTGCTGACTTTGAGGCCAGCCGCTGCCATCGTGTACAGTTCTACGGCTGGGCACACTTGGGCAACGGATTAGGTACGGTGGAAATCACCGAAGGCTTTGTGAAGAACTGCGGTATCTACAATGCCACCTTGCGCAACGTGACCATCGGCGACAACTGCCTTATTGAGAACATCGGCAACTACATGAATAATGTCACCGTCGGTGACGGATGTTACATCTCCAACGTGAGCACCTTTGACACACAAGGCGAGCCCAACTATGGCCAGGGACACACCATTGCCGTGCTCAACGAGGTGGGAAACGGTAACCTGTTGCTGCTGAGCGAGCTGAACAGCCAGTTAGCGGCTCTCATGGTCAAGCACGGCGAGAACAAGCCCTTGATGGCAGCCATCAAAAGGATGGTCGCCGAGGCGGTAGAAAAATCCAAGCCCAAATGCAGCACTGTCGGCAACCATGTGCGCATCGTCAATACCGGAGTCATCATCAACACAGTTATCGATGACGGCTGCCAGTTGTGCGGTGTCTCACGGCTGACCAACTGCACCATCAGCAGCACGATAGAGAATCCCATCATTATCCGTACGGGTGTCATCTGCGAGAATACGATTATCGGTGGCGGTTCTCACCTTAACGGCAGTGTCAAGTTAACCGATTGCTTCGTGGGCGAGTCATGCCACCTCGAGAACGGTTTTACGGCTGCCAGCAGTGTCTTCTTTGCTAACAGCTACATGTCAAACGGTGAAGCGTGCGCCGCCTTCTGCGGCCCGTTCACGGTGAGCCACCACAAGAGCTCGCTGCTCATTGGCGCCATGTTCTCGTTCTACAACGCTGGGTCGGCCACCAACTTCAGCAACCATGCCTACAAAATGGGTCCCATGCACTACGGTGCCCTAGAGCGCGGATGCAAGACCGCCAGCGGAGCCTATCTGCTGCTGCCGGCCAACATCGGCTCTTTCAGCGTGCTGTTCGGCAAACTGATGTATCACCCAGACACAAGCGACCTGCCGTTCTCATACCTGATCGCCTATGGCGACACAATGTATCTGAAACCCGGACGCAACTTTGCAACGGTGGGACTGTATCGCGACATCCGCAAATGGCCCAAACGCGACAAGCGCACAAAGGGCGAGCGCCGCAGCATCGTCAACTTCGACTGGCTCAGCCCGTTCACCATCAGTGAGGTTTTGCGAGGTAAAAAGATTTTGGAAAACCTGCGCGCCGCCAGCGGCGACAACGTGAGCACATATAATTATCACGAATATGTCATCAAAGCTCCCCTTCTCCACAAGGGCATCAAGTACTATGACATGGCGTTGCGCATCTACATGGGTGCAGTGCTCAAGCGCCACAAACCCATTCCTCCCATCACGACCGACGGCGAAGGCAACTGGATTGACCTGGCAGGACTGCTCATGCCACAAAGCGCCGAGGAACAAATGATTGACGACATCGTCAATGGGCGCCTCAACACCATCGATGATGTCAACGCACGCTTCAAGGACCTCGATGCCAACTATAACGAGTTGCGCTGGTCGTGGAGCTATCGTGTCATTTTGGACTACTACGGCATCACCGAGTTGACCGATGAGGCGGTGACACGCATTCATCAGGATTACGTTACAGCCCGCCGCGAGTGGATTGCGCTCATCCGCCAAGACGCCGAGAACGAGTACACCCTGGGCGATGTGGACCGCGAAGTACTCGACGACTTCGTCACCCTCCTCGACCGCGAAGTGGACTTCGAAAACCAAAAATTGTACATGTAATATTGTGCCTGTAGGCACAATATTACAGTTTAAAGTATCCGAAAAATCCGCAACTAATAGTAATGCGGATTTTAGGTAATAAAAGATGTATCTTTGCATATTCAAAAGGAAATCCATATGACGAAAATCATTCAGTATATTTATTATAGAATTGCGAGTGTAGCATGGAACGCAAGTTCTTGGGGTAAAAGCGTCTATGATGGCTTTGCATATGCTGTTTTAGGCACATGCATTACATTCAATGCTTTGCTGATTTTTTCAATATTACGTTATGCAATTACAGGCGCTTATCCTAGTGAAACCATTGATTTCTTCTTAAAGACAATCTATATCCCACTGATGATAGTGA